>ERZ779877.431-NODE-431-length-46526-cov-4.180306_pt1 | contig 46526 bp, 45 predicted proteins | sample MGYA00511556_ERZ779877 | MGnify/ENA primary metagenome ERZ779877 (study PRJEB29588, sample SAMEA2159338) | human gut metagenome | biome: human gut; feature: human-associated habitat; material: faeces | place: Denmark | collected 2008/2010 ... | reverse complement strand
ACTGTCCCGGGGCGAGCCTGCAGCGGTGCGGACACAGTCCGCAGACGTACATCCCGCCTTCACGGGTGTAGAACATGGATTCGACACGATCGGTATTCGCCATAGGGGATCACCGTCCGCTTCCCGTTCTCCACGAGCTCAGCGCGGTCGGAGTCGTTCACCATGCCGATGATGGAGAACTCGACCTCCGCCTCGTACAGCCTATCCAGCCTGTCCCTGTCGGCGGTGAACACGAGTTCGTACTCGCCTCCCCATCCGAGGAGCAGGTCCCTCACCGGCCTCCCCGATGCCTCCGCCATCTCGTCCACGGATGGTCCGCGGGGGATGAAGTCCAGATCGACGTCGATCCCCACATGGGATGCCGCGCAAAGCGTGTTGAGCGCCGTTCCAAGGCCGTCGGACAGGTCCATGCATGATGTCACCGCATTGGATTTGGACATCGCCATGCCCTCCTCCACGCGCGGGATGGGCACATACAGGCACTCGCGCGCATCCGGTGCATCGAGTCCGAGGTCCAGGGACACGAAGGCCGCCGCAGGCGCTCCGAGCGGTCCGGTGACCGCCACGACGTCCCCAGGTCTGGCCCCCGTGCGGGTCATGGGGCGCCTGCCGTCCATGGATCCCAGGGCGGTCCCTGCAACGATCCCGGGGCCGGGCTTGGTGTCGCCCCCGACGATCCCTGTGCCGCAGAACTCGCAGCACTGGTCTATCCCGCTCATGATGTCGTAGGCGGCCTGCGACTCCAGGTCCGGCGGGAGGGCGAGGGCCGCCAGGAACCCGGTGGGCCTGGCGCCCATGGCGGCGAGGTCGCTGAAGTTGACCGCGGCGGAGTACCAGCCGAACTGCTCGTAGGACATCCCCGCGGGGAAGTGGCGGTCGAATGAGACTATGTCCGTGGATACGACGACGCCGTCGCCGACGATTGCCGCGTCGTCGCCCGGGCCGAGGGTCCCCTCCGGACGAATGAAGCTCCTGAAGTCCTCTATCAGCCGACGCTCGCCGATGTCGCCTATCCTGACCATGTCATCGGATATGCGTACACCACCATATAGAATTGGATATGTAGGGTACCTCCGAATCTATGTCGGGCATGCTTAAATCGGACATAGTAGATAGGCAGGGTATGGATAAGACAATCACCGTAGTGGGCACGGGAGTGTCCTATGCTGCACCGGACTCCGCCGTCGTCAGCGGGGAGATGATGGGGACCTTCCCCGATTACGCGGGGGCCGTCAAGGCCTCGGCCGGGGCGCTTACATCCCTGAGGAAGGCGATAGGGGATGCCGGATTCGACATGGACGACCTCAAGACGACGAGATTCTCCGTCGACACGGTCTACCGCAACACCTCTTCCGGTGCCACCGAGTTCGCAGGGTACCGCTTCTACCACGGCATATCCATAACGATAGAGGCCGACGGGGAGTCACTGGGCAAGTTGCTCCAGGCTATGATCTCCTGCGACGGGGCCCCCGAGTTCAGGGTGTCCTACGAGGTGTCTGACCCTTCCGAGGCATTGAAGCAGGCCAGGGCGGCAGCGGTCAAGGACGCCAAGCACAAGGCCAGGGAGCTCGCCGCGGTGGCCGAGGTCAAGCTGGGGGACATAGTCTCGATATCCTATCCGTCGGGCGAGGGCATGCCCGTCCCACGCGCCAGGTGCATGGCGGCAATGGCCGTCGATGCGGTTCCGAAGGACGTGGAGTTCCACGAGTCGGTCACCATACAGTGGCAGATCCTCTGAGTCACATGGGCGGACGTGCCGCGACCGTATCCGCGCTGGCTGTCATCGTCATCGCGGCACTGGCGGTCGCCCTCGTCGTCGGCGGGGGCGATGCGCCGTCCGATGACGCGCCCGAGGCGCCACCCCGTATCCAGGTGTCCGACCTGCCGGAGGGCCTGACTGTGGACCAGTCGACGGGGAGGGTACTCTCAGAGGTCACTGTGACATGGCATGTCTACGACGAGTACCATGCCTTCACGATCGACGGAGGACGCTCCCAGTATACCGGAACCGAGGTCACGACCGACGCTCTGATCCTGGATCCCGGTTCCTACACCATCACCGTCGGAGGGGAGGAGTTCGGAGCCGTTGTGTCCGGGGACATACAGCGCACCGTCACCTGGATGTACGACGCCGGTTCCGGTCCGGTCGAGGTGGGGATCACATACTACATCGATTTCCTCGGGTTCAGGGACGCGGCAGAAGCCAGCAGACAGTGGAACGAGGAGCTGTCATCCGACGGCAGGACGTTCGACCGTCTGCCGGAGGAGGTCGTCCTGGACGGACTGACGGATCAGGTCGAGTCGCTTCTCCGCTCCGAATTCCTCTCCATCGGAGGTGACCCATCCGACCGTCAGGGCTACGCGGATTTCCTGGCATCCTTCGTCCAGATGTGCGTCGAGTACCCTCCGACGGTGACAGTCGGCGGCGAGAGGATGGGATGGGACTACGCCGTGTACGGGGCGGATGAGTACTGGGCCGTACCCCAGGAGACCCTGTACCATCTCTCGGGGGACTGCGAGGATGCGTCGTCGCTCCTGTGCGCCCTCTACGAGGAGGCCGGCTACGAGACGGCCATGGGCGGGAAGAGCGGGCATGTCTTCGCAGGTGTGGCCATCGATGATTTCCGGCCGGTGTCCGATGACCGTCTGGACGGTCAGGGGGTGGGTTACATGACCCTCACCAGCCACGCCGCGGTCGGGGACGACGGCGGGACGGTCTACTACGCGGTGGAGACGATTTACGACCAGGTACCGGTGGGCTACACGCACTTCGTCAGCTTCGGCACAGGGACTTTCTGGGGGGAGACAGGCTTCTACCCCGTGTCACGGTGAGGATTCAGGTATCCAGCCGTTGATTTCGTACGTCACGGCATCGGACAGGTCGAGTTCCTCGCCGACGTCCAGGGTCATGAGGTCGCGGGCGGCGACGGTTCTCACTCCCGTCTCCCTCTCGACGTATTTTGCCTCCGACTCCGGGCCCCTGCGGATGATCACGACGCCGAGATGGATGAAGATCGCCAGCTCGGGTCTCACGCGTCTCAGGAACGGTACGGCATCGTCCGTGCACATGTGGTACTTTATGCGGTTGCCCCTGGGAGTCGTCACGGGCAGGATGACGACCCTGGATCCGACGTACTGGTCGGCTATCTCGTCGGTGTATTCGGTGTCGCTCACGTAGGAGACGATCCCGGCGTCGGTGTGGAATCTGAAGCCCACATTGGTGGGGTCGCTGTGGATCGCCCTGCACACGTCCACCCTCATGCCGTCGACATCGAGGACGTCACCGGGTCTGAACACCGTGACCCCCTCCACTATGCTCTTGTGGTACTCTGAAACGCAAGGGCCGAGCTTGCCGTCCCCCTCGATCACGGTCTCCGAACCGTAGAGGTGACCGCGCTTCTCCCATCCGCCCTTGGACATGCCCTCCAGGACGCTCTCGGCATCGGAGTAGTGGTCGGGGTGACAGTGGGACACGATGAGGGACTCCGTCTCATGGAGGTCGTAGTGGATCCTCTGCATCTGGGTCAGCGCGCCCGGTCCGGGATCGACGTGGAGGAACCTCCCGTCGTGCTCGATGAGCATACCGCCGGTGGAGCGTATCTGGTACATCGTCGTGTAACGACCGCCGCCAGTTCCGAGGAAGGTTATGCGGAAGCTCATGCTCCTCCGGATTGCTCCGGTCGATTTACGTGTTGCGTGTCTACCCGTCCCGATCCCCTCCCTCCGCCCATTCGGTGCCGTGCTTCGGGAGCCTTATTATCGTCGAGTGCCATGGACCCGGCATGATAACAGCGATTCGCAACGCGTGGATCGTCACCCAGGACGAATCCAGGCGCATTCTCAAGGGAGACGTGGTGATCGACGGCGAGAGGATAGTCTCCGTGGGTCCGGAGTACAACGGCACCGCCGACAGGGAGATCGACGCCACGGGCGACATCGTCATGCCCGGTATGGTCAACACCCACACCCACGTCGCCATGTCCGTGATGAAAGGGGTCGTCGACGACCTGACGTTCCCGGACTTCCTGGACAAGGTCTTCAAGATCGATTCGGACAGGACCGACGCCGACCTGGCGCTCGGGACCAAGCTCGGCTGCATGGAGATGATGCGCGGAGGGACGACGACCTTCATGGATCTGTACTACTCCGAGGACGTCATCGCCAAGGCCACCCAGGAGGCGGGGATCAGAGGTGTCCTGTGCTGGTGCGTCCTGGACCAGGAGTGCACCACGCAGGTCGGGAACCCGCTACAGAACTGCAAGAACTTCTACCAGAGGTTCAAGGGCGAGCGCAAGATCGTCCCCGGTGTCGGACTGCAGGGGGTCTACGTGTGCAACGAGGAGACCTGCGTCGGAGCGAAGGAGTTCTCCGACGAGGTCGGCGCTCCCATGAACTTCCATCTATCCGAGACGCGCGGCGAGGTCAACGACCACAAGAAGAAGACCGGCATGCGTCCCGCCGAGTGGCTGTCCAGTATCGGGGTCCTCGGGCCAAGAGGGGTGGCCGCCCACTCCGCCTGGCTCACACTCAGGGAGGTCAGGCTCATGGGCGAGGCGGGCATGTCCATCTCGTCCTGCCCTGTGTCCAACATGAAGCTCGCCACCGGAGGCGTCGCCCCAGTGCCGGAGTTCCAGAAGTACGGGGTCAACGTCTCCATAGGGACTGACGGGAACACGACCAACAACACCCTGGACATGTTCGCCGAGATGAAGACGCTCGGCCTCCTGCAGAAGTCCAGCAGATGGGATCCCGTTGTGGCGAACGCCCAGGAGCTCCTCGATTTCGCCACCATCAACGGGGCGAAGGCCGTGGGCATGCAGGATTCCATCGGGTCCATCGAGCCCGGGAAGTATGCGGACATCGTGATCCTCGACGGCAAGGCACCCAACCTCAGGCCCCTCGTCCAGGAGAACATCATCGCCAACATCGTGTACTCCGGCAACAGCCTCAACGTCAAGACAGTGCTGTGCCAGGGCGACGTGGTCGTGGAGGACGGCCGCATCACCACGCTCGACACCGAGGAGGTCCTGGCCGGGGCCGAGGACGCATGGAGGTCCCTCTGTCTGAGATGACCGTAAGATTCGAGAGGCCGGACTGGGAGGCCATCCGCGACAGCGGACTCATGGCCGTGGACATGCACTTCCACACGAACTGCTCGGATTCATTCACCGACATAGATGCAGCCGTGAGGCTGGCGGCGGAGCGCGGGGTGGGCATCGCGGTCACGGACCACAACCTGATCTTGTCGCTCGTGAAGATCAAGGGCAGGGACCTTCCGGTCCCAATCATCCCCGGGATGGAGGTCAGCACCTCCGACGGCCCCCACATCCTGGTATACTTCTATGAGATGGCGGATCTCGAGCGGTTCTGGTACGCGCGCATACGCCCGCGTCTCCAGGAATGCCCATGGCTGGCACTCAGGGACTGTCCCACGGAGCGCCTGCTTGACATGCTTGACGGGGAGAGCTGCGTGGTCTCCGCAGCCCATCCGATGGGATACCTCATGTCGAACAAGGGCGTGGAGATCTGCATCCGCAAGGGGTACCTCAACGAGGATGTCGCCAAGCGTCTCGATGCCTACGAGGTCATATGCAGCGGGATGACCCGCGAGTCCAATCGCCAGTCCCTCGAGTCCGCCAGGAGGTACGGGATCGGGTTCACAGGGGGAACGGACGGGCACACCCTCGGGGAGGTCGGGAACGTGGTGACCATGTCGGAGGCCACGGATGTCGGAGCGTTCCTGGATGACGTCATCAACCGCCGCGTGGATGTGGTCGGTCTCGAGAAGACCGTTCCCAAGAAGGTCCACATGGCGTCCGCATCCCTGTCAAGGTTCATGATGCACTCCCCGTCGGCGATCATGGTCCAGACCAATCAGGCGGTCAAGTCGGCAGACCGCAGTGCCAGGAAGGCCGCTGGCACGGTCATGGAGAAGACCACGGACATAATCGAGTCCGTCACCGAGTTCGAGTCCCGCATCCGCGAGTTCGGGAAGCGCTGATCACTCGGACTCTTCCTCAGGCTCCCCGTCGTCCTCGTCATCCTGCTGCTTTGAGGGCTTCTTGCCATCGCGGTACTTCTTGTAGAACACCAGGAGAAGCACCACCAGGGCGAGCGCCAGCACCACTATGTGCAGCCAGATCCCAACGGAGTTCGGGACGATGATGATGATCGCCGCGTCTATCGCCAGGACCATCAGGGACGTGTTGATCTCCAGGAACCTCTGGTATATCGCTCTGGGCTCCTCTGATGAGCCCTCCCTCTGGGCGATGCGGCGGGCACCGTTGATGACCATCTCGTCGAGGAACTTGACGTTGTTGACCAGATGGTAGATGGGTAACGCCAGGATGATGAAGTTCACCACGAGCATCCCTATCTCCCAGACGGTCTCGGTGCCGCCGAAGCTGCTGCATCCCCAGTCGACCGTGGTGGGTATGATGAAGTAGAACGCCGCTTCTATGAGCGCGATCGCCAGGATGTTGATGTAGGTGTGGGTCATGCTCCTGTACAGGGCCTTGCGCGACTTCCTGGTGGAGGTGTCTACGCGGTTGTACAGCCTGTTCCTTGCCAGGTTTATGTTGCAGCATGCGTTGTACACCGGGCGTGGGCACTTCTCCACAGACTTGTCCCAGATGGTGGCGGAGTATCTGGTCAGGAACGGCAGCATGATCATGGACAGCAGCGCGGCTCCCACGACCGAGGTGTAGATGGAATCGTCTATGACGTTGTATCCAAGGGCCTCCTCCGCGATGATGAACGCGAACTCTCCCATGGCGGTCAGCCCGGTCGCCGAGAGGAAGCCGTTGCGGCAGCTCTCGTTCCCGATCCAGTATGCCAGGAACACGGTGGCGATCTTGAGGGCTGCGAACAGCAGGTAGATCACCACGATCATGCCGATGTTGTCCACCAGCGACGTAACTGTGATCTTCATTCCGATCGATATGAAGAAGATGGCCATGAACAGGTCGCGCATGGGCTCTATCTTGTGGTTGATCTCCTTGCTCTTCCTGCTGGCCGCTATCATCATTCCCATCAGGAACGCCCCGATGGCCATGGACAGGCCGATCTGGATGGACAGCAGAGCCATCCCGAATGCGAGTCCGACGGACAGGACCGTGAGGATCTCGTCCGAGACGTTGTCCGATACCCAGTTGATGACCCTTGGCACCAGCCTCAGCCCCACCAGCAGGCTGACGATCATGAAGACGATGATGCTCACGATCATCACGATGAGGCTGTTGAGCTCGATGGACGGGCTGTTGCTCGCCAGGATGGGGGTGATCATCGACAGGATGATGACCTGTCCGATGTCCTCCATGATGGTGATTAGGACCAGCATCTCGATGTGTTCCTTGTCGAGGCGTTTCTGGGACTTGAGGACGGCCATGACGACCGCCGTGCTCGATCCGGATATGATGGCGCCCAGGCAGATGCACTGGACCATGTCGAATCCGAGGACCATCCCTCCGACTATTCCGCCCAGCACCATCAGCGGCAGTTGTATCACCGCCACCTCGATGGCGAACAATCCCTGTTTGCGGATCTTCTTCAGGTTGATTTCCAGGCCTATGCAGAACATCAGCATGACCAGACCGATGTCGGACAGGATCTCGACGATCTCCTGGGATTCGGTGGTGACGCCCCAGATGTTCACTATGATGATCCCCGCGACGATGTATCCGATGAGTGCGGGCAGCTTGATCTTGTTGAATATGATAGAACAAACCGCAGCCAGCAGTGTGAACACCGCAAGACTGGTCAGAAGCATCAATTCATCCAAGGATCCACCGAAACCACAATTGGATTGTACTATTTATTTGTGGGTGCACGAACGTATGAGCATCCCGAAGGCTGCCTCTTGGACGTCATTCGGCCTCCTCCGGGTCCGGTCCGCCGCCCCTCATCCGTCTGAAGTACATGGCCACGACGTAGGCTATCGCGAGTCCCAGCACGGTGAGCTGCTGCCAGAGCGGGACGGAGTTGGGCGACACGAGGATCACCAGGGCGACAATGATGAACGTGAGGATGTACGAGTTCATCATCAGCACGCCCTGGAACACCCTGATGGGCTCCTTTCCCTCACGGCTCCGCTTCGAGGCGATGCGGGCTCCGCTGACCACCATGCTGTCGAGGAACCTGACGTTGTTGACGATGTGGTGCACCGGTATCGACAGCACCACGAAGTTCACTGCCAGCATCGCGTAGCTCCATATGGGCTCGGTCCCCCCGAAGTTGGTGCAGAGCCAGTCCACGACTGCGGGGATGGCGAAGTAGAACAGGATCTGGATGGCGATGACGGTCAGGATGTTGATGTAGACGTGGGTCATGCCCCTGATCATCGTCTTGCGGGACCTCCGGGATGTGACCTGGGCCTTCGAGTACGCGTCGTTCCTGACGGATGTTATCCTCCCGCACGCGTTCATGACCGGGGACGGCAGCTTCGTGGTGGCGGAGTCCCAGATCCTCGCGGCATACCTGCTGATGAACGGGAGCATGACCATGGACATCAGCGCCGCCCCCACGACCGATGTGTAGAACGAAGGGTCGACGGCTCCGTATCCCTGGGCCTCCTCGACGATGATGAACGCGAACTCCCCCATCGTTGCCAGGCTGACGGCGGACAGGAACCCGTTGCGCGCGGTGTCGTTGAGTACCCAGAACGCGACGAACACCGCCAGCACGATGAGCACCAGGAAGATCAGGTACAGCACTATGACGGTGCCTATGTTCTCGATGAGGGACGAGACCGTGATCTGCATCCCTATCGAGATGAAGAACATGGCCATGAACAGGTCCCTCATGGGCTCCACGCGGTGGTTGATCTCCTTGCTCTTCCTGCAGGCGGCGATCATCATGCCCATCAGGAACGCCCCGATGGCCATCGACAGTCCGATCTCCACGGACAGCAGGGCCATCCCGAACGCCAGCCCCACAGAGAGCAGCGTGAGTATCTCGTCGGAGACGTTGTCGGACACCCAGTTGATGGCCCTCGGGACCACCCTCAGTCCGACGAATATGCTGAACAGCATGAACGCGAGGATGCTCACGATCATCACGATCAGGCTGTTGAGGTCGATGGATGGGTCATGGGTGGCCATGATGGGGGTGATGATCGAGAGGATCGTGACCTGTCCGATGTCTTCCATGATCAGGATCAGCACCAGGCTCTCCTTGTGGTCGTCGTCCAGTTCGTTCTGGTTCTTCAGGACCGCCAGCACGACGGCGGTGCTGGATCCGGACAGGATGGCGCCCAGGCAGATGCACTGGACCATGTCGAATCCCAGGAGGGAACCGCCCACGATTCCGCCGATCATCATTATGGGTAGCTGGATGACCACGATGCCTATGGCGAACAACCCCTGCTTGCGGATCTTCTTCAGGTTGATCTCCAGGCCTATGCAGAACATCAGCATGACCAGGCCGATGTCGGACAGGACGTCCACCATCTCCATGCCGGACTCCGGAACGGTCCAGACGGTCGTGATGACGATGCCGGCGACGATGTATCCGATGAGCGGCGGCAGCTTGATCTTGTTGAAAACGGTGGAGCACAGCGCCGCCAGGAGCGTGAACGCGGCCACGCTCGTTATCACTGACAGCTCCATCGGAATCCCACCCAAGGGCGAATCCAGATGTGGTTATAAATTGTTATTCGGAGCCCTCTTCTGAGCCGTCATCCCCGTCATCCTGGTATTCCAGGATGTCTCCGGGTTGGCAGTCCAGTGCCTTGCATATGCCGTTGAGGGTGGAGAACCTTATGGCGTGTATCTTGCCGGTCTTGATGTTCGAGAGGTTAACGTTCGAGATCCCGACCTTCTGGGCCAGTTCGTTGAGCGACATCTTCCTGTCAGCCATGACACGGTCCAGTCTGAGAATGATCGACATCGTAGCACCTCACAGGGTCTCGTCCGACTCCTTCTGCAGCCAGCTTCCGTAGCGGAACACCAGGGACAGGACGTAGAACGTCGTGGACATCAGCAGCATGGACAGGATTATGATCGCGATGTCCGAGGCGGTCAGGCGCTCGATAGCGTTCATGATCGGCATGCACACCAGCGCCAGGAGGCAGAGCACCGCCACGGTCTGGAAGCGTTTCGCGTTGGCGGGCGTGAATGGGGAGTACTCCCGGTAGATGGATTTGGTGATGCTCGACAGTATGTACACTATCGCCAGCGCGAACACGAATATGATCAACACCACGGTCACCTTGGGTGCCGTCATCCCGTTCTCCGAACCGAACTCGGGATGGATGAGGATGGCGACGTCGGCCAGTGCCAGGGTCGCGACCAGGATGACCAGTGCGACTGTGAAAAGCATCAGGATGTAGTAGATCACCCTGCATATCGTCTTCAGTCTTCCAAGGTCGTTGTCCATGGTTTCTCCTCGCCCTGTTTCGTATGCTCTGTTCGTATTTATTGATGACCATCAACAATTTATCGAAAATCATTAAATAATTAATGTATGTATTTATCCATAACATCTCGGGTCCCGTACCGTGCGGGACCCATGATGGGAGGATCGATGCCGATGGCTGACACTGATGCGGATAAGGAACTGCCCCTGGGCATCTTCGTGATGCCGTTCCTTATGGGGCTCAGATGAAGTCCGATATGTACGGGATCTCGTGAATCACGACCTCGTCCAGAATCTGGATCGCCTCCGGCGTGCCGTCGATCCGCTCGAGCTTGTACAGCTGGTTCGCGGTCATGTAGCCCAGGAGGAGCGTGGACAGGGTGTTTATGGTCATGCCGACGACGTATTCCGGCTCTCTGTCCGTGACGGTGGCCTTCCCGTTGTGGAAGAATACGTTGAACCCGCGGTTGTTCCAGTCCAGGAATCCGTCCTCTATCTCGAACCTGATGCACACGTCCTCCTCGGTGGGGTCGCACCTGAACCTCATGAAGAATCCCTCGACGTCGACGATCCTCCCCATGATGTAGGGTCTGATCGTCTCCGTTATGTTCCCGTCCTCCAGGTAGAACGCCAGCAGCTCGTTCTGGTACGTGTTGCCGCGGACCTCGTCGATCATGGAGTAATGGGCGCTGATGTAGTCCCACAGTCCCTTCTGGGCCTCCCTATTGAGGTAGATCATCTCCTTGATGTGCATCACATCCTCCTTGATCAGGTAGACCATGTATCCGAGGGGCCTGTCGTCCTTGTTGTAGTACACGGCGACGGTGGTGTCGTCGACGTCCCATCTCCAGTACTCCTCCCAGGCCGAGGCGTTCCTGAGGAGGCATCCGTGGGTGCGCAGGGCGAACTGGGTGTGGAGGTTCATGAAATCGGCGTTGTTCCAGTCCACCCTCCTGACGTACCCGTCGGTGGCGTGCTTCCTGCGGGGGATGATCTGGCTGTCCTTGATTTTGTAGGAGATCTTGTTGGATATGATCTCCCAGCCGAACTTCCTGTACATGGGGATCGAGTAGGGATAGAGGAGGGCGAGCGACTGCCCCTTCTCCTTCATCCTGGAGAGGCTCCTGTGGATGAGCGTGCGGGCGAGGCCGCGTCCGGAGTACTCGGGGTAGGTGTTCACGCTGGTGACGTAGCCTATGGGGTAGATCTCGTCATGGATGTTCATCTGGAGCGGATAGACGGCGATCTGCGAGACGAGCGTGTTCCCGTCGTAGCAGCCGAGGACGTCGGCCCTCTCGAGGATGGGGAACTTCGACTGCATGATCTCGTCGTCGCGCCATCCGGTCTCCATGAGCTGCTTCTCAGTGACCTGGAACGCGTAGCGCAGAAGGGCGTTGTACTGATCAAGGTCGTCTGTGGTCAGGTCACGTATCTGAAAAGGGAACTCCCCGTCCTCCATGCTGTCTCACCGGTTGAACCAGTGGGTGCCAACCGATATAAAGGATGCGGGGGACCCGACGACAGGGCGCTTCACATCCTGGCGACGGACCCGATGGCCAGGGACACCTGCTGGAAGCTGTACGGGCGGTAGACGTTGCCTCTGAATGAGATGCACCCTCCGTCCCTGGTGTAGACGTCCAGGATCCAGCGGGCCCTGCTCTTGGACCCCGGCTGCATGTACTTGCCGCCCCAGGTGTAGATGTAGTTGTTGAGGAGGCTGTTGACGAGGACCGCTCTGGAGCTCCCGGAGACGGGGATGGACTCGATGTTGAACGGCCCGTACCCGGATGCGTTCGCCAGGAACCCGGCCGGCTCCAGGACGAGGTCGTACCCGTAGGACTTCCCGTCCTCGCCCCTCTCGGCGTACACGACCCTGACGGCGTTGTACACGTCGGCGGCGACGTCGCACATCTTGCCGTACTCCTCTGACGGGACGTAGCGTTCTCCGCGGTTCTTCAGCTCGGTGATGGCTGCGTCCAGCTTCTGGTCCCAGGACGTCTGGTTGTTGGTCCTGACGACGACCTTGGACTTGTACGACTTGTCCGTCCCGAGTGAGTCCGGGGAGGTGTCCAGGGCGTACAGTTCGCCGGCGACCCTGACGAGGTTGTCCTCGAGCTTCACGATCTCCTCGCGAAGGGAGTCGAGATCCATCCGCCCGATCTTCTGCCTGTATTTGTCGAGTGTCGCTTCCGATGCCATCGGGACGGTAACAGCACCCGCCGATAATAAAACATATGGAAAGGAGGCCCGAAGGCCTCGTTTGCTGGGACTCAGTCCCATTCGGTGACGCCGGTGCTGTCGGAGAGGCAGCTCTTGTGGAACACGGGCTCCTCGATGCCCGCCTTCCTCTGGCGCCGGTAGTCCTTGAACGCCTCGATCCCTCTGCGCGCGACTTTCACCAGGATTATCGCGTTGAAGAACGCGCACACCGCCAGAAGGATGTCCATGATGACGACGATGGCGTCGGACGCGAAGAAGCTGGACAGGAACACGACGACCAGGAGCAGTCCCCACATGCAGTACTTCGCGATCTTGCTGTCCTTGATCAGCATCAGGTTGCCCTCCCCGATGACGATGTCCGACATCAGACAGGTGAACGCGAAGATGAACATGAATATCATCACGATGTAGGGGGCGACGGCTCCGACGGTTCCGGTGAACACTTCCTGGAGGACAGGGATCGAATCCTCTCCCACAGCCACATACATGTCGTGGAGCGGACCGATCCCGGCGAAGGACAGGACCACGAGCGCGGTCATGGTGCTCACGAGGGTGTCGATCAGGACGCCGATGGCCTGGGTGTAGCCCTGCTTGACAGGGTGCTTGACATCCGCCATGGAGGACAGGTTGGTGATGGTACCGATACCCGCCTCGTTGGACCACACTCCCCTCTGCATACCGGCGATGATGACGGCTCCGATCCCTCCTCCGATCACGGAGGGGATGCTGAACGCGTACTCGAATATGGAGACGATGCCGCTGACAACCCCCTCGGGTCCGAGCGCGATGCAGATGATGCACACGACGAACCAGGCGATCGCCATGAGCGGGACCACCTTCACGGAGAGGTCCGCGATCTTGTAAACCCCTCCGATGAGGAGCAGGGCGGTGGCCGCGGTGAGGAGCAGGGCGAACACAAGGTTGATGCCCTCGAAGTCGAAGGCGTAGTGGACGGCCTCGGACATGCTGACCACCTCTCCAGAGATGAATCCCACGAGATACATCAGGATCATCACGAACGCGGCTATCATCCCGATGCGCTTCATGCCCAGGCCGTGGAACAGGGTGTAGGCGGGACCTCCGCGGAACCCGCCGTTTTCGTTGGGGACCTTGTAGATCTGGGCGATGGTGGTCTCCAGGAAGCTGGTCGCCATCCCGATGACGGCGAAGACCCACATCCAGAATATGGCTCCGGGTCCGCCAACCATTATGGCCATGATCGGTCCGGTGATGTTCCCCACACCGATACGGGAACCCATGCTCATGCAGAAGACCTGGAACGAGGACAGCTTGCCCTCCTTCCTTTCGGATTTGTCGAAGAAGGTTACCTTGATCATCTCCTTGAGGCCGGAGATCTGGATCAGCCTCAGGCGGACGGTCGCGTAGATGCCCGCGCAGACGATCAGGACGAAGGCGATGTACCAGATGTACTCGTCTATGAAGTCAAGTACTCCCATGAAGTCCAATCAATCACTGAGCGAATGGAACCAGTGCAGGTATATGTTGATATGTGCCAGTAAGGAGATTACATAGCTCTGCCAGACGTCAGTCGCAGTCGTCGTCGGGCACGGAGGCCCTGTATCCCAGCGTGCGTACGGTCCTGTCGCCCAGACGCTCGCGGACCTCGTCCAGGATCGAGACGAGGTCAGACCTCCCGTCGATCTCGGTGGCCAGCCTGTATCTGAACTCGCGGCTCCTCCTGCAGCCGACGATGAACTTCGGCGCTATGCTGCGGAGCTTCTTCGCCGCGACCTCCTCCCCCTTCTCGGCGATGAGCATGTCGGCCAGCTCCAGGCACCAGTCGGCCTGCTGGGCGACGGTCGGGTTCGGGAGCCTCTCGCCGTAGCGGAACCATCTGTCTATCTGGGTCACCAGGAACGGGTTGCCTATGCCACCTCTGGCGACCATCACAGCGTCCGCGCCGGTGATCTCCGAGTATCCGATTGCATCGTCGAGGGAGAATACGTTCCCGGACACGATCAGGGGGACGGACATCTCCTTCCTCAGACCCCTTATCGCCTCATAGTCCGGCAGGCCCGCGTAGCGCTGCTTGCGTGTGCGCGCGTGGACGGTTATCGCATCGACCTCTGCCGCCTCCAGCTCCGCGATCACCTCCCTGAAGTTCATGGAGTCCTCGCCCTGTCCCAGGCGTATCTTGGCGGTGACCGGGATCCCGGTGCGTCCCTTCACGGATCTGACTATCTCCCCGCACCTCTCCGGATCCCTCATGAGCGCGGATCCCGCGCCCCTGCGGACCACCTTCTCCACCGGGCATCCCATGTTGATGTCGAAGAGGTCGGTGTTGGGGTTGCGTCTGAGGCACTCTTCCGCAGCATCGGCGAGGCGGCATGGATCGCTGCCGAACAGCTGAGTCCCCGTGAACGGCGAGCTTCCGTACATCAGATACTCGTCGCTGCGGACGTTGTGCATCATGGCGCTGTCGGAGACCATCTCGGTATACGCCACCGCGACACCGAACGGTTTCATGAAAAGCCTGTAGGCCTCGGACGTGTATCCCGACATGGGCCCCAGGACCACGCGGCCGTCGACGGACAGGTCTCCGATCCTCCACATGAGGTACACGAAAAGCTCATCGGATATCCGATTTGCGCAGGTAAGGGCCGGGGGAGGCACCCCGGATTCACGGCTCAGGATTCGCTGGTGATGCTGCGTCCCAGCTCCTTGGTCTTCTCGATCGTCTCCTTGATGCGGTCGAGGTTGCAGGTGCGGCATTCGGTGCGGAGCCCGATCTCGTCGGAGAACTTCCTGGCCTCCGCCTCGTACTTGTCTGCGTCGCCAATGCCGTCGTCGATGAACAGGGTGCGCTCGTACGAGTCGAAGATGATGTCTAAGAAGAACGATGGGTCGTAGCCCTCCTCGATCATAGAGTCCAGGTGCAGCTCCTTGATTAGGCCGTTGGTACCCTCCATGGCCCAGCCGGGCGAGCAGAACCAGGTGCCCGTGCACTTCTTCTTCTCGTTTTTGTATTCCTCGGGTCCGAGGAGGGCGTCGATGCAGTCCGCTCCGGGGAGCATCACAGCGGGGACCTCGAACTCCTGGGTCACGTTCTCAAGAGAGTTGCATATCGCGTATCCGAGGAAGACGGCGTCGACTTGTCCCTTCAGGGCGTTAACCTTCTCCACGACAACGCGTTTCAACTCAGGCGGGTTCTCGTGCAGGGCGAACTCGATGTACTCGCGGTACGTGAAGTCGGGGTCGTCCTTGGTGAGGAACTCGATCTCCTTCTCGAGGATGTCACAGGCAATAATTCCAAGCCTCATGGAATCACTGTGTATTGGAATCCGGGTGGGCGTTGATAAAGGATTCGGGGACAGTGCCAGAGCAGTCATCCATGGATGCCTGGGCACGTCGTTTCTGGCGTTCTAAGGGACCGTGCAGGACCGAAGGTACAACCGTGTCCGAAGTCAGACGTTGACATCTGTGTTCTTCGAGACGCATGGATTATAACTTCTTGTGCGGGTCCTCCAACATGGACGATGAGCAGAGGTTGATCGCCGAGCCGATCTCTTTCCGCAACAGGGGCGTATCGAGGAAGATCTACAACGACGCCTTCCCGAAGGAGGATCGCATGCCCTTTTGGCTGATGCCGACGATGGCAAAGGGCAGGGCGACCGAGATGCACGTCTACCGTGACGGTGACGCATACTGCGGCATGGATTATGTGGCGTCACTCGACGGCACGACGTTCGTAATGTTCCTTGCCGTGGACGGGAGGACGAGGTCCAGAGGCTACGGCGGCATGATATTGGGCCGCATAAAGTCAGACCATCCGGACGATCTGATCATCGTATCGTTCGAACCACCTGTCGAAGGGGAGGACGGGTACAAGGTGAGGCTCAGGCGCAAGAGGTTCTATCTCCGCAACGGCTTCAGGGAGACAGACTATGTCGGCGTCCTGGGAGGCAAGTCTCAGGAGATCATGGTCTTCAACGGGGAGTTCGACCCCCATTCATTCCTGGAGTTCTTCAGGAAGTACAGCAACGGTACGATGCGTCCGGAGATACGGGGGCTCCGAATCGGAGATCGATCGTCCCAGATTCCCTGTCGATCCGGATCTTTGCCTCATCCGCTACGAACTCGATGATGCAGGATCCTAGATCCGTCGTCGAAACGGTCGTAATCTGATGATAATGGCGCATCAACTATCGATTCAATTCAAAATGATGTGAAAAGGGATGGTCCCCACTCCCTGATTTGAACAGGGGACCTGCTGATTTCAGCGGCTGTATCGGATTTTCTTCCGAAAACACTCTACAGTCAGCCGCTCTGGCCAGTCTGAGCTAAGTGGGGATTGGATTCTGGGATGGCGCTCTTATATTTAAATTTAAGCGCGTGCTCAGATGAAATCGCTGAACCCGGACATGTCCAGGACATCCTTGACGGAGTCCTTGGCGTTGATGATCGTCAGCTTGTTGTCGCCGACTGCCTTGTCGAGGGCGAGGATTGCTCTGAGTCCGGCACTGGACAGGTACGAGATGCCGTCCATGTCGAGGGTCGTGGGCTTTCCCTTGCACCTCTCTATGGCCTGGGACTGGAAGCCGCCCGATGAGACAGAGTCGAGTCTGCCGACGAGCTTGATGGTCACCGCGCCGTCCTCCTCGGTGTAGGTGGTCGCGAGCGGTGCTTCCTTGGTCTTCTTCATGCCGAACATGGTTTCACATCCAGAATGTCCCCTCATCTCGGATGCCGTAGAAAAAGATTGTCTGGATCTCACTCGGGGTCATAGCAGGTTGGTGATGAGGCGGAGGAGACCGTTCTCGGGCTGGTTGTTTCCGTATCCCTCGATTCCGATGCCGCCTTCGAACCTCACGATGGAGATCATGAGATGGGACTCGTATCTCCACTGGGAGGCGATGTGGCGGTTGGTGCGGTAGTTCGCCAGCAGAAGGAGCACCACGGTGTACAGTCCTAGGGTCACGACGAAGAGGATCGTGTTTACCCACCATCTGTTGCGTTTGACGCACGGCTCCATGGGTTTGACCTCCAGTCCGAAGCTCCTGCACGCCTCGGACAGCTCCGCCGTGAACCTGCACTGCAGGTCGTCATGGGTCCAAGGGAACCTGGCTGTCGATCCCAGCGTCACGATGAACTGTACGAGCATGACGATGTACTCGTAGATGATCCAGTCGCTGAGCGGCAGGGGATCCGCTCCGCGGGCGATGGCGACCCCGACCCCGACGGTCATCGCAAGGATGATCACCCAGGCCGCTGCGGATGCCGCAGCGGCGATCCAGCTGCGACCGGGGACCTCTTCGCGGACCCTCCTCATCCCGGAGGTGTCGGCGCCGTGCGATTCGACGTAGCCGATCAGGCTGTCCATCCACACCCTGTCGCGGGCCAGATGGTTGCGGGTGCGTTTGGCGAGGGAGAAGAGCACAAACCCGGCGAGGCAGCACTCCACCATGATCCCCATGACGGTCGCGATGATGAGGGAGTGGTCGCCCGAGAATATGTCCTGATGGAACGCCAGCAGCGTCGTGGTCAGGATGATGTTGATGATGGTGGGCAGGACGAGGATGAGCACGATGCCGTTGGTCTTCGGCAGGGCGTCCCATTCCGTGCGCCTGATGACGCAGTCCACGAAGCGGTCCGCCCACTCGTTCCTTCCCATGCGGAGGAATTGTTTATTTCGTTGAAAACCGTGTTGGCTCCCATGGGTGGCTCGGGGGACGAATGCACCGTTATCGTGAGGCTTGCTCGCGGTCTGCGCAAGGGAGGCGTGCCTCTGGCCCTGAAGCTGGCAGAGCTCTTCCTGCTGTTCGTGATGGGCCTCTACATGGTCAAGATCTGCATCATCGTTAACGGGATGTACGTGGATTTCGGAAGACCCTACGTGTCCATGTTCATGTTCCTGGTGGAGGTCCTGATGCTCGTCGTCACATGCGATTCCGTCCTCGTGATATCGTCCCGGCGTCCGAAGGCCTGGAAGAAGGTCGTGAGGGCGTCTTTCCTGCTGGTGATATTCAATCTCGTGGCGTGGATGGGTCTTTCCCAGAGCACCGCGCTCGGGTTCGTGGCGCTGAACCCCGCCCTCGTCACGCCATTCTCCCTGGCGATCCTGGTGATAATGTTCACACGCCCTGTCCGTTCGTACTATGTTCCACTGATGGAGGACGACAGGCCGCTGAAGGACTGGGTCAAGAGCGTGTTCGCATCGCCCCTCTACACTTCGGAGGGCTACAGGATCATCTACGAGGACGATGAGAAGGGCGGCAGTTGATGCACCAACATTATCTACGATGGCCAGGATTCTTAGACGAGCGCGTCTCAGAGGTGATCGCAGATTAGGTCCATCACGGTTCCATCAGACAAGGACAGGGTCTACGAGGTCCAGGAGTTCGTAGAGGGCTGCCTCTCGGACTGTGGGGCGTCCCAGAAGACGCTAATGCAGCTGGAGCTTGTCGTCGAGGAGATCTTCGTGAACATCGCCAGCTATGCGTACTGTCCACCAGGCTCGGGGGATGTGGAGATTTCCTGCGATGTCGTGGAGGACACGATGAGGGTCCTCATCACATTCTCGGACGAGGGTCCCGAGTTCGATCCCCTCGGGAAGGAGGACCCGGACATAACGCTGGGGAAGGACGAGCGTCCCATCGGCGGCCTGGGGATCTTCCTGGTCAAGAAGAACGTGGACGGGATCAGCTACAAGCGCGAGGGCGGCCGCAACATCCTCACCGTCGAGAAGCGTCTGTCCTGATCACGCGACGGGTTTGCCGTCGTATCTGAGGAGCAGCATCGTCATGTCGTCGAACTGCTCCGCACCGTTGGTGAATGCGGACACGTCGTCGGATATCGCCTTTATCTGATCCTCGAGGTTCAGGTCGCCGCTTCTTCCGACCACGGCCATCAGCCTGTCTGTGCCGTAGAATCCCTCGTAGCAGTCGTTCGCCTCGGTGATGCCGTCGGTGTACAGGAGCAGCCTGTCCCCAGGGCTCAGGACGATCTCCGACGGGACGTACTTGGCCTTCTCCCTCGCTCCCAGGACCAGCGCGGTCTTCGACCGGAGGAGGTCCGGCTCCGAGTTCTCCCTGGCGATGACCGGGGGGTTGTGTCCCGCGCTGCAATAGGTCAGGCGTCCGGTGCTGAGCTCGAGCATCCCGAGCCACACGGTGACGAACATGTTCTCCTCGTTGTTCCTGCACAGGCTGATGTTGGCGCTGGCGAGGACGGACGCGGGCCCTCTGCCGGGATGCGTCTGACCCTCTATCAGGTACTTGGTGACTGCCATGAAGAGGGCCGCCGGGACACCCTTACCCGACACATCCCCGATCGCGATGGCGAGGTGGTCGTCGTCCACCATGAAGAAGTCGTAGAAGTCCCCGCCGACGTACTTGGCCGCCTCCATGGATCCCGCGATGGCGGCCCCGGTCCCGTCGACGACGGAGAAGTCCCTCGGGACGAAGGATTCCTGGATGTTCTTCGCGACGTTGAGCTCGGCCCTGTACTTCTCCTGCTGGCTGTTGAGGTTCCTGATGTCCTCGATGTACGTGCCCATGTCATCGTTCATCTTCGACAGGGACCTGGCCAGATATCCGATCTCGTTCTCGGCGTCGGAGAAGCGGGCGCACGTGGCGGCGAAGTCCGAGGCGGACTCGTCGTAGTCGCGGCTGACGAAGTTCCTGGAGGCCTCCGATATCGCGCCCACAGGGACGGTGACCCTGCTCTCGATGTACCAGAGGATCAACACGGAGGGGATGAAGAACGCCAGCAGTGCGACGCTCATGTACAGGACGACGCTGTGGCTGAGCTCCTTCGCGGACATGGAGTCGAAGAAGACATAGTAGCTGACGATTCCCACTCCGACGCAGATCACGAGTCCGATGACGACGAACATGGCGATGAAGCGCTCGATGAGGTTGCGGTCGAACTTGTTGATGCGCAGGCCTCTGCCTATCTGCACGGTCTTCTCGTCCGTGCGCGCAGGGTCCACGGGTTTCAGAAGGAAAACCAGCAGCATCCCGTATTCGATGACGGCCAGTACCGTGAACACGCTGTTGCTCGGATTCGTGCACATGAGGGCGGCCGGGACGATGGCGCCGACGGCCAGGCAGACATCGAACCAGCGGGAGTCGATCCTGCGTCTGATCCCCTCAGGCGTCCCGCCGAAGCGCGGGGTCTCGAACCTGACCCCGAGATACTTCAGGATCAGCGCGGCGGACATGCCGAACAGGAACGAGAACGATACGACCTTCAGGAACCTCGCCAGATCCTCAATGTCGAGGACCATGCTTCCCTCCAGGTACGTGTACAAGATGTTGTAGAGGAGGGTGTAGACCAGGCTGGTGACTGTCATGACCACCATGAACTTCGTCACGTTGAAGACGGAGTCGAAGACCGGCGGACGGGCATCCCTGTCCATCCCTATGCTGTACCAGAGCCTGTACGGTATGTACGAGACCATGAACACGTTCAGAAGGTCGAGGATGACCAGGTCGAACGGGTAGCCCATCCAGGTGTTGTACAGGAAGCTGACGAGGTTTACGCCGATGATGCCCAGGGGTCCGAAGAGCAGTCCGATGACGGGGCACAGTGCCAGATAGGGTTCCAGCTCGATAGGGAGGCGGAGACTGATGAGGTTCGTCAGGGCTGTGGCTATGAATGCCAGCACCATGATCAGAATCTCGCGCCGGCCGAAGTACTCCCTGTATCTTATGTGCCCGCTCATACGACAGTATCGGAATCCTGCGGGGAATTTTAAAACATGCGTTCAGCGGATGTAGATGAGGTCCTCTGGATCCTCAGCGGCCTGGGCCTTCTCGGCGATGGCCTCGCTGGCCGCCTCTATGCCGTCTATCTGCTCCTGGAACGACGATGTGTCGACGTTGATGCCCAGGAGGGCGCACACCGCGTTGACCACGTTCCTGGCGCTCCTGTAGTCCACGATGTATCCCGACGTCTCGCCCATGATGCAGGCGGAGTCGATCCCGTACATCCTGCCGAAGGCGAGGAACATTGCCGCGGCTCCGACTATCCCTCCCTGGGGCTCGCCCGGGTAGAATCCGACGCCCGCTGATTCGAGGGCGGGTTTCATCTCGGGATGCGTGACCGCTCCGAGGACACGGGGCGCAGTGGTGAGCTGCCCGGTCCCGTAGCCGCCGAGCGTCAGGATCATCGACGGATCGTAGGGGAGGATCAGCCTGAATATGTACTCCGAGAGGTTGTATTGTCCCGCCGGCGTCGTACCCTGGAAGTCGCCGAGAAGGAACACGACGTCCCTGTCGCCGATGTCCGCGTACCACAGTTCGCAGCGGGCAGCATCGCCGATGCAGTCCTCATCCAGGATGACCTGGGGCGGGAGGTCGTCGGAGTAGATGCAGGCGAAGCGGACGGCCCCGAGCTGTTCGGACATTAGGTCCGCGGCGAGCTTGCCTATGTTGCCGACTCCGGGGAGCCCCTCGATGAAGACAGGGTTCCTAAGTGCGGGCCTGTGCTCATAGCTTACCGAGCTTGCCATTCTCTCCATACTCCTCTATGATGGATCTTCTGCGGTACTCGCCCATGCGGTCCTCCGGGGAGTACCTCACAGGGACGGGGCAGACGGTCACCTGCCCGCAGTAACTGCATTCATTCAGAAGCGTGTATCTCCCACAGGAGGGGCATCTTCTGAGCAGTGATCTCATATCACTTGCTCTCGCGCTTGAGCACGGCGCTTCCGCCGTTGGAGACGAGGTCGTTGACGGCTGCGGAGGAGACGTTCCTCATGATCTCCTCGGCCTCCTTGTACTCTGCCGCGTTGACGACGACTCTGTACTTGGGGCAACCCACGCATGTGATCTCGACGTCGGCCCCGTCGGCGGCCTCGATGCCAGCCATGAGGGCGTGCTTCACGAGCTCCATGCCGTCGGGCGCGGAGGAGGTCATCTCGAGGATGCCGTCGATCTGCACGGATGGCGGGACGACGTTCTCCTTCGCGACCTCGATGAATGTGTCCGTCCAATCGCCGGAGAACTCCTCGAGGAAGTCCTCGGGGTCGGCGACGACGGCTTCGAACGCACCGTAGAGCGTCTCGTAGACGTCCAGCAGGTCGTTTCCGAACATGTCGTAGGCCTCGTCCACGGAGATGTTCATCCTCTCGGCGATGATCTCCACGAGCTTCTCGGCCTTCTTCTCGTTCTTCCACTGCTGGATCTTCTCTCTCTTCTGGTGCTCGTTTACTGATTTCAGGGAAAGGTCGATGTGACCTTTTGAAGAGTCTACGCCCAGGACCTTGCAGACTATCTTCTGCCCTTCCCTAATGTAGTCTCTGATGTACTTTACCCAGCCAGTGGCAACATCCCTGACGTGGACGAACCCTTCCTTGTCGTCGTACTCGTCGAGTGTGACGAAGGCACCGAAGTTCTTGACGTTCTTCACGGTGCAGACGACGAGCTCGCCGTGCTCGGGGAAGCCCCTGACTCTGGACATCAGCCGACGACCTCGAGGATCTCGCCCTTGACCTCACCTACACCGCCCTTGGGGACGATGAGGGTGGATCCGCAGACGTGGCAGGTGACCCTTGTTGCGGCCTTCCTGAAAGCGATCTGCTCGTTGGCGCAGTCGGGGCATTTGATCTTGATGAAATCTCCGGTCATGTGATCACTCCGTGAGCTCGAACTTCTTCGCGCGGATGCAGGGGGAGATGTTGGCCTTCTTGCACTGTGTGCATCTGTACCTGAGGTTGATCCTCTTGGTGGGCTTCTCCCTTCCCTCGGGCTTAGGCCTGGGGAAACCTCCGTAACCGGCGGTGACCTTTCTGAATCTCCTCTGACCCCATTTGAGCTCGCTGGCTTTCTTCTTCTTGACCCTCTCCACTTCCTGCTCGGTGTGGGCCTTGCAGTAGGGACAGTATCTCTTGACGGTCCTGGGCATCTTCATGATTAATCAACCCTGTTGAATTGAATCAGGGACGTGCTAATATCGGGGTTATATAAAAAGATGCGCCCCCTCTTACATGGACTTAAGTGGGGCGAATCAAAGGGTTTCAGGCATCCTGGCCGGACATCCTGTAGACCGTGCCGTCGGCCCTGCATACGAGGACGTCGAAAGCCGTGTTAAGGAACAGGCCATTCTCGACGACGCCGGGGATGACATCGATTCTGGACTCCAGGAAGAAGGGGTTGTCGATGCCGTTCTCGAACCTGCAGTCGTAGATGTAGTTCCCCCCGTCGGTTACGAACGGCTCTCCGTCCCTCATCCTGAGCTCGGGGATGCATCCCTGTCTCTGGAGGGCGAACCTGGTGTGCTCGTGCCCGAACCTGAGGACCTCCACCGGAAGGGGCGCTTTGGTGCCGAGCTTCTCCACGAGCTTGGACTCGTCCACGACGATTACCTCTCTGACGGACGCGGCAGCGACGATCTTCTCCCTCAGGAGCGCGCCGCCGAGACCCTTCACCAGCTGCATCTTGGGATCGACCTCGTCAGCTCCGTCGATGGTGACGTCGAGCTTGTCTACCTGGTCCAGGTCGACCACCTTTATCCCGCATTCCCTCGCCAGCTCCTCGCTCTGGACGGATGTGGCGACGCATGTCAGGTCGAAGCCTCCGGCGACCAGTTCGCCGATCCTCTTGATGGCATAGTACGCCGTCGACCCGGTTCCCAATCCGACGTTCATGCCGTCCTTGACGAAAGTGTCCACTGCCTTCTCTGCGACGATTCTCTTCATTTCCGCGGCATCCATATCGGGAACCTCTGGGGGTCCGATGTTGTGTTCACTTAAGAACCTGGCGGGCAGTCCTCTTTTTAAGTCAACAGCACGATTCGCATCCATGGAGTTTCAATCCGGAGCCGAGTTCCGCGACCCCTATGAGACGATACTCCAGCTGGGCGGCGCGGATGCCGTCGCGGCATGGGAGGGGATGTGCGGTGACTGCAGGGGCACGCAGGAGCGTGTCCTCCGCTCCATCATCAGAAACGCCATCAACAGCGACTTCGGACGCGACCATTCGTTCTCCGGGATCGCAGATCATGAATCATACCGTCTGGCGGTCCCCGTCACCGAATACTCGGACATCGAAGGGATGGTCGAGGACATCGCCCGCACCGGGAGGGAGGGCGTCCTCTTCGACGGCGCCACCGTATTCCTCACGTCCACATCAGGCACCACGGGGCGCAACAAGCTGATCCCCGAGAGCGCCAGGGGCATGGACGCGAAGAGCTCCGTCGTGAAGCTTAGGAACCTGTATCTGAACAGGGCTTTCTCCGAGGCGGCGGCATCCTCCGAGCGTTTCCGCGCCCTCGTCGCCGGGAAGGGGGTCTCATCGGGGATGGGGACCGACCTCGCCGGGATGTTCCACTACTTCCCGTTGGCGTCCGCCATGAGGAACAGCGTCTCCGAGTCGGGCATCGAGGTGGGGTTCGCATCAGGGAAGACCTTCGACTCCACCGCCGCATCGGACGGCCTGGCATTCCCCAGGGTCCTGATGGGCATACGCAGCGCCGAGGCATCGATGTACCTCACGATGCTCTTCGCCATGGCCCACGAGGATGTGATAACGATAGCGGGCAACAACGCAGGCCGCATGGTCTCCAGGATAGAGTACGCCCGGGACCATGCGGAGATGCTCATACGCGATATGCGCAACGGCACCATAGATCCATCCGTGGACCTCGATCCCGATGAGCGCCGCTCCGTCGAGGCCCTTGCGGAGCCCAACCCGGAACGCGCCGACGCGCTCCAGGCGATCCTGGACGAGGGAAGGGGGTCCTTCGTGCCCGCCAGGTACTGGCCGTACCTGATATCCGCCGGGTTCTGGCTCTCCGGTTCCGCGGGGGCGGGCGTCGAAAGGCTGAGGCCGCTCCTCGGGGACGGGGTGGTGTTCTTCGATGTCGGCTACGGCGCCAGCGAGGCGAAGATAAACATCCCGATGGATCCCGGCGTGGGATACGGCCCCCTGGCGATCGCATCGGCGTTCTACGAGTTCATACCTGCAGGCGGCGGGGATGTGCTCACGGCGGACCAGCTGGAGGACGGTAAGGATTACGAGATACTCCTGACAACGTACAGCGGGCTGTACAGATACAATCTGCACGACCTTGTGAGGGTCCGCGGGTTCACGGGCGATACGCCCAATATAGAATTCATTTCCAAGACGCGCGAGATACTGAACATCGCGCAGGAGAAGGTCCCGGCGCCGGCGCTGATCGAGAAGGTGTCGGAGTATCTGTCATCGAATGGAGCCGTCGTCCGTCAGGCGCAGGTCTGGCCAGACCTCGACGGGCTCCGCTACGAGTTGTTCGTGGAGCCGGAGTCCGGTGACCCGGTGCGTGCGTCGGAGGGTCTGGACGACTTCATATGCCGGGAGTTCCCGATGTACGGCAGGAACCGCGGGTTCGGGGCGCTGGCTCCCATGGCGGTCCATCGCATGAGGGGAGGTTGGCAGGACTCCCTCTACTCGGAGCGTGAGGCGTCTGGCGCTCCGCCATCGCAGGTGAAGCTCGATGCATTGGCGAAGAAGAGGCCCGATGAGTCATGGATGTATTGATCATGATCGGAGGGTCGCAGACAACCAACCACAGCACTGAGGTCGCGTCGGGACCGGCCGTCTGCCAATCCGCGGGCGCGCTCCCCGACCAGAAGGCACCGTTACCCGACGGGGCGACATCCGTCATCCGGATCGCTCGAAAAACCGTTTTCACGAAAGGCGGGGGAGTCCGCGCGGCAGGCCCCCGTTGCGAGACCATGGAGCTCAACGGACAGGACGCGGAGGCGTTCCGCGGCCTGTTGTCATGACCAAGGAGGAAGGAGAATGGAGATAGTAGAGACTAGGAACGGGAAAGAGGTCACGCTCAAGCTCATCGGGAGGCTGGACACGCAGACGGCGCCCCAGCTGAGCGAGAAATTCCAGAACGATGACGGGGATGTGGAGGGACTGGTCCTGGACCTGTCGGACCTGGAGTACATCTCCAGCGCAGGGCTCAGGGTGGTCCTCTCGCTGGACAAGCTCATGTCCAAGCGCGGCGGCATGGTGGTCACAGGCGCCAGGGACACCGTGATGGAGGTGTTCGAGGCGACGGGATTCACGGACATACTGGAGATAAGGTGAGACGATGGACCCCTCCAAGCTCACCCTCAGTGGCCAGATGAACATGAAGGGGTATGCCGAGGGAGGACCGGTGTACGACTCCATGGTCGAGATGACCAAGGATCCCATGAGATACAACACCGAACTGCTGATGCGGATGTTGGATGACAACAAGGACACCGAGTACGGCAGGAAGTACGGTTTCGCCGACATAAAGTCCGTGGCGGAGTTCCAGGAGCGCGTCCCGCTGACGACGTTCGACGACTACGCCGGATACGTGTACAGGATGACGGAAGGGGGCGAGTCCGGTCTCATAAGCGCATACAACATCGCCCACTACGCCAAGACCTCTGGGACCATGGGGAACCCCAAGAGGATCCCCGTGTCCGACCGGGCGATGGGTGTGATGAACAGGTACAACATGCAGCTCCGCACCAAGGTCATCTGCGACGCCATAGGCTTCGACTGGGCCAACCCCCCGTACCTGAATCTCATCGAGTCCCAGCTGACCACGCTGAAGAACGGCGCGACGTACGGTGCGATATCGGCGAAGGTCATCGGGCAGATGGGGGACTACCTGCCCATGCTGATGACGTCCCCGCTCGAGGCCCTGGTCCCGGATCCGAAGACCAACACCCGCTACCTCCACGCGAGGTTCGCCCTGATGAACCCCGAGATTACATCCATGGGGTTCAGCTTCTCGAGCATACTGCTGGAGCTCATGCAGTACATCGAGAGTGAGTGGGAGATGCTCGTCGATGACATCGAGAAGGGGACGATCGACGAGTCCGTGAAGATGCCCGCGGATGTGAGGGCGAGCGTCCTCGGGAAGATCCAGCCGATGCCTGAGAGGGCCGCACAGCTGAGGGAGATCTTCTCCCAGGGGTTCGACGAGCCGATCATGCCCAAGATCTGGCCGAACCTGACCATATTCAGCGGGGTGGCCACCGGCGGTTTCGCCACATATTACAACAAGCTCAGGCAGCGGTACGCGGGCGACGGCGTGAGGCTGTTCTACGTCGGACTGAACGCCTCGGAGGGCATACTCTCCGTGCCGATGGACGTGGACTGCCCCGACTCGGTTCTGATCCCGGACTCCGTCTTCTACGAGTTCATCCCCATAGACTCAGAGGATCCGGGCGACATCGTGACGATCGACGGGGTCGAGGTCGGCAAGACATACGAGATAGTCATAACCAACCAGTCCGGGTTCTACCGCTACAGGATCAGGGATGCGGTCAAGGTGACCGGCATGTACAACAACACGCCCATGATCCAGTTCCAGTACAGGATCGATCAGACGATCAGCGTCCTCGGTGAGAAGACCACGGAGCTGGTCCTCAGAGGGGTCGCAGAGCGTGTGGAGAGGGAGCTCGGCTACAGCATGGAGGATTTCTCGGTCTTCGGGGATGTCGACAGCGTACCGATGCGCTATGTCATGCTCATGGAGGCCACCCTCCCGGAGGGTCTCGACCCAGGGGCCGTGGCGGCGGAGCTGGACAAGGGGCTGTGCGAGGGCAACCCGTCATACGGTGACAAGGTGGCAAAGGGCATGCTCGACCACCTCAGGCTCCTGTTCCTCCAGCCGGAGACCTATCTTCTCTACAGGGACGTGATGATCTCCAAGGGTGCGGCATCCGCACAGCTGAAGCCCCCGAGGATCCTCAACGAGATCCAGAGGAGGTTCTTCATGGCCCTCCTCGAAGACGATCAGTGACCATTCCCAAACCAAGCCCCCGGACCGACCCGTCCGGGGGCGCATCCTGTTATAGCCGAGTTCCGCCTTCCGATGTTCATGAGGCTGGCATCGCTGTACTCCGGCGGAAAGGATTCGACGTTCTCGCTCTATCTCGCAGAGCAGATGGGCCATGAGATCCCCTATCTCGTGAACATAGTGCCGGAGGATGAGGCCTCCTGGATATTCCACACCCCGAACCTGTCGGTCGTGCCGCTCATGGCGGAGGTCATGGGGAGGGAGCTGGTCACAGCCCCCAGCACAGGGTCCGAGGAGGGCGACATGGAGGGTCTGAGGAACGCTCTGGACGGTCTCGACGTCGACGGAGTCGTGACCGGGGCCATATGGTCCGATTACCAGTGGGACCGCATGAACATGGTCTGCGGGGACCTCGGCCTGAAGGTCATCACGCCGATGTGGAGGAAGGACCAGGACATGCTCATGGACCAGTTCCTCCAGTCGGGGATAAGGGCGATCATCGTGGGATGTTACGCAGAGGGTCTGGACGAGTCCTGGCTCGGCAGGCCGATCGACGGGGATGCCGTAAGGGAGCTGAAGGCCCTCCGCGAGAGGTATGGCATTAGCATAATGGGCGAGGGCGGGGAGTACGAATCCCTCACCCTCGACTCCCCGATGCACTCCAGGTCCCTGGAGATCACCGGATCCGAAAAGGATTGGAAGAGGGGCGCCGGGACCCTCAGGGTCACCTCGGCGCGGCTTCTCCGAGTGCCCTCGGCCTGAACTTCCTCAGCCTGAGGGCGTTGGATACGACGGACACGGACGAGCATGCCATGGCCAGGGCCGATATCATCGGCATCTGGTCGACCAGCCCGTCGAATCCGAGGAGCACCGGCAGTCCGGCGGCTATCGGTATGCAGACCACGTTGTAGCAGAACGCGAAGAACAGGTTCTCCTTGATGTTCTTGAGTGTGGCCCTTCCGATCTCCAACGCTGCCGGGACGCTGCGGAGGTCGTCGTTCATCAGCACGATGTCCGCGGACTCCATGGCGATGTCTGTCCCGGATCCCACCGCGATTCCGACATCCGCCTGAGTGAGCGCGGGGGCGTCGTTGATCCCGTCGCCGACGTAGACGACCTTCCTTCCCTCGGGGGTGTCGGCCATCACCTGCTCCAGCGCCGCGGTCTTGTCCGCGGGGAGGAGCTCGTAGCGGACATCGTCTATCCCCAGTCTCCCTCCGACCTCGGTGCAGATCCTGGCGGAGTCCCCGGAGAGCATGACGGTGCGTCTGACGCCAGTGGACTTCAGGGTCCTGACGGCCTCTGCCGCATCGTTCTTGACGACGTCGGAAACGACGATGTGGCCCATGTACTTGCCGTCGACGGCCACGTGGACGTTCGTCCCAGCGACATCTTCGGTGCAGTACTCCGCTCCCAGGTCGTTCATGAGCCTGTGGTTACCGACGTGCACAGTCCTGCCGTGTATCACGGCCCGGACGCCCTTGCCGGGGATCTCCTCGGCCGACTCCACATCGGATGCGTCGAATCCGGAAGACTGGGTGTCGATTATCGACCTGGAGATGGGATGGTTGGAGACGGACTCGGCCTGTGCTGCCGTCCTGAGCAGCTCCGACTCGTCCATGTTCACGGAGTGGACCCGGGAGACCTCGAACCTGCCCTCGGTCAGCGTCCCCGTCTTGTCGAAGACCACGGTGTCGGTTCTGGACAGGGACTCCAGGAAGCTGCTTCCCTTGACCAGTATCCCCAGCTTCGAAGCCGCGCCGATCCCGCAGAAGTAGCTGAGCGGGACGGATATGACCAGGGCGCAGGGGCATGAGACGACCAGGAACGTCAGAGCCCTGTAGACCCAGGTCGTCCAGTCTCCCAGGACCAGACTCGGGACCACGGCTATCAGCAGCGCAGCTCCGACGACCGCCGGGGTGTAGTACCTGGCGAACTTGGTGATGAACCTCTCAGTGGGGGCCTTCCTGGACACGGACTCCTCGACGAGCTCCAGCACCTTCGCGGCGGTGGAGTCCTCATAAGCCTTCGTGACCTCGATGGTGATCTTGGCGGAAAGGTTCACGGTGCCCGAGACGACATCGGCGCCGGGGAAAACATCCCTCGGCATCGACTCGCCCGTCAGGGCGCGGGTGTCCAATGTGGACGTCCCCTCCGTGATCCTCCCGTCGAGAGGTATCCTCTCCCCGGGAAGCACGACTATGACGTCTCCGACGGAGACCTCCTCCGGGTCGACATCCTCCAGGCCGTCATCGCCCATGACGTGGGCGATCTCCGGCTGGATGTCCATGAGGTCGGAGATGGACTGTCTCGTCTTTCCCACGGCGCGCTTCTCGAACCACTCGCCGACCTGGAAGAACAGCATAACGGCGACAGCCTCGGGGAACATGGCGTCATGGACGTTGGGGACCGCCGAGAGGAGGAAGGCGCCGATGGTGGCAACGGTCATCAGGAAGTTCTCGTCGAACACCTGTCCGTGGGCGATGTTGCGGGCGGCCTTCAGAAGGACGTCGTACCCCACTATGAGGTACGCAGGGAGGAAGACCGCGAGCTGGACCAGCTCCGGTGCGCCCACGATGTAATGGAGGACCATGCCGAACGCGAAGATGACCGCGGCGGCCAGGATCCTGCCGACCAGTCTGTCCATCCGGATCACTTCACTTGATTCTCTTGACGACGACGTCGCCTTCCAGCTTCTTGGTGAGCTTCGTGGCCTCTTCGACTATGGCCTCGATCTTGTCGTCGGGAGCCACTATCGTCATCTTCTGCGTCATGAATGTGACCGTGGCCTTCTCGACACCCGGTATCCTCTGCACTTCGTTCTCGATCTTCGCCGCGCAGTTGGCGCAGTCGAGTCCCTCAAGCTTCAGTACGGCTTTCATGTTATTCACTTGAATATATGAACAACTGTTCAAGTATATTAATCCGCGTGCTGTCACCTGACGGCGAAGGATGATGGAGAAGGGAGGCGGGGTCGTATGACCCCTGGTTAAGAGGTTTCAGGGTGCAGGGTCGAGCGTCACAGCTTCTTCTCTTTCCTGAAGCACATGAACCAGTCGAGGCAGTACATGTCTGGGTCCTTCGACTCGACCCTCTCCTTGGCGGTTCCGCAGGAACCAGCCGTGGGGACGATGACGTCGTCTCCGGGCCTCCAGTTGGCGGGAGTGGCGCAGTTGTCGGCGTCGGCCTTCTGGAGGGCGAGGATGACCCTCTTGATCTCGTCGAAGTTCCTTCCGAGGGACAGGGGATAGTAGATGATGGCCCTGATCTTGCCCTTGGGGTCGATGAAGAACACCGACCTGACGGCCTGGGTGGTGGATGCGCCGGGCTGGATCATGCCGTACTTCCTGGCCACATCCATCTTGATGTCCTCGATCAGGGGGAACGTGACCTCGGGCTTGCTGATGCCGTTCCACTCCAGCTCCTGGATCTTCCTGAGCCAGGCGATGTGCGCGTAGAGCGAGTCCACGGAGAGACCGATCAGCTCCGTGTTCAGGTCCTTGAACTCCTGGATCATGGAAGCGAAGGTCATGAACTCGGTGGTGCACACGGGTGTGAAGTCGGCGGGGTGCGAGAAGAGGATGACCCATTTCCCCTCGTAGTCCTGGGGGAAGTTGATCTCACCCTGGGTGGTCACAGCTTTGAATGCCGGGGCGTCGTCGTTGATCAGGGGCATGCGGAACTGGCAGTCGTTTTCGCTGTCCATTTTCTAACCTCGGGTGGTATTAACGGCGTGAAAATATTTTAAACGCCGTTAGATACCACAATTTAGGTTAGATTAAAAAGTTTTAGAAGACCCTTATTGGATGTTCAGGTCTGCGATGGCCTTGTCGAGGCATTCGCGAATCGCGATGTGCTGGGGGCACGCATCCTCACACTTTCCGCACTTGATGCACTCGTTGGCCCTTGCCTTGCCGTGTCCGGAGACCAGCCATCCCTCCTGGTTGAGGGCCATGGCCATGTTCCCGTAAAGGGTCAGCATGTTGTCCGCGTAGAGGGTCCCGGAGATCCCGATGTTCTTGGGACAGACCTTGGCGCAGTAGTCGCACGTGGTGCAGGGGATGATGGGGTACTGGGAGAGTACCTCGGATGCCTTCTTTATGACATTCCTCTGGGAATCCGTGAGGTGTTCGAATCCCTTGAGGACGGAGATGTTCTCCCTCATCTGGTCGACGTTGCTCATACCCGACAGAACCGTGATGATGCCGTCGAGGTCGGCGGCGAACCTGAGGGCCCATGATGACGGCGTGGAATCGGGCTCTGCGTCGGTGAGGACCTTGGAGACAGCCTCTGGAGGGGTGGCGAGCATGCCTCCCTTGACAGGCTCCATCACGATCACGGGCTTACCGTGCTTCCTCGCGACCTCGTAGCATTTCCTGGACTGGATGGAGTGGCTCTCCCAATCCGCGTAGTTGATCTGGAGCTGCACGAACTCCATCTCGGGATGGGCTGTGAGGATGGAGTCCAGCTCCTCGGCGGAGCAGTGGGCGGAGAAGCCCATGTGCCTGATTTTCCCCTGCGACTTCAGGTCGCTGATGAAGGACCACATGTCGAAGTCGTCGAACACTCTGGAGCGGTTCTCTCCGAGGTTGTGCAGGAGGTAGAAGTCGAAGTACCCGGCACCGGTCTGCTTGAGGGAGGTGTCGAACTGGGCCATGGCCTCCTCGCGTGTCTTGCAGTTGATCCAGGCGGCGTTCTTCGTCGCGAGCTGGAAGCTCTCCCTGGGGTAGCGCTCGACGAGTGCCTGACGGATCGCGTCCTCGCTGCCGGCATAGGCCCATGCGGTGTCGAAGTAGGTGAATCCGGCATCAATGAACATGTCGACCATCGTCTTCGTCTGCTCGATATCGATTTCACCGTTGTCGAGTCTCGGGAGACGCATCAGTCCGAATCCGAGTTTTCCGATGCCTTCTTTGATTGTATCCATGAGATCACCGACGTCATGATGACGTCGGACTCACGAAGTTAAAGTTGGATTTAAAGTTGACTCCAGGTATACCCTGTTCTCCGGAACGGTTGTGGGATCCCCTGCGATGTACTGGTCGAGGTAAAGCCTGATCTCGTCGAAGACGACGTCCTCCAGCTCGTTGATCCTCTCCTCGTTCCTTCTTCCCCCGTACCTCATCATCGCCAGCTCGCCGCCGAGCCTCACAGCCCTCATGAGATGGTCTATGAAGCCGGCGGAACCGTCGTCAGGCTGGACGGAGGCCAGTCTGGAGATCTCCGTACCGCTGGTCTGGGAGATCACGCGTCCGGCGTCGTTCATCACGACCCTGTAAGGCATGGTCAGCCAGAGCGTCAGCTGCCTGCTCTGCTTGGCGGACAGGTACTCGAGATGCCTCGGGGAGGACTGTGTGCGCCTGCAGAAGTCGTCGGCGACATCCACGATCCTTCTGCAGCAATCCAGGTGGAACCTGAGGTCCGTGTTGACCTTCATGGATTCGAAGCGGATGAGCGAGCTGAGGTTCACGAGGGTGAACCGCCAGTCCATATCCAGGTTCTCCGACGCCTGGAGGAGGGAATCGGCCAACCTGTCGCTGTAGCTTCCGTATTCGGGGATCCTGTGATGGACATGGTACTCGATAGATGAGAGATAGGGCAGGGGGAACCTGACTCCGCCGACGCGGAAGATTGTCATCATCTCCACGAACATGCGCGCGGTCCTGTCCGCCAGAGAACGGATCTCCTCGTCAGTGTCTGTCAGGGTTATGGCCACAGTCCAGCATATGCTCGCCTGGGGGAGGTTCGTGTGGGCGGCGTATGCGAGCCCGTAGGCATACCATGCCTTCCAGGAGTGGATGTTGGCGCGTACGCTGGAATCGGCTTCGGTCTTGAAGTCGGTGTTCGAACGCAGCATCCTCTCCGCCTCGTCGGGCTCTATCACGTCCTCGGGCACGACGGAGCTGATGCGTCCCGAGTCGTTGAGGCTCCAGCACTTGGGGCAGAACCAGTAGCCTATTGGTTCGAACCCATACTCCTTTCCGCATGAGCAGGTGCAAACCATGAATTCGTAATCTTTATCGTGAATTATAAAACAAGATGTTAAAATCAGTAATCTTATGTATATAGAAAAAACGTATCTAATCATATGCGGGATATGCTCTAAAATTGATGCAATTTCTGTACATTCTGTGTTTGGCGGCTCGGGGCATCATGATTCCGCGGATCATAAGTCGGTTCGCGCCCTGTTTCATCTATCTTAGCTCGACATGTGGGATGCGAGATAACAACGTTAACGAGGTCGCCGACGACGAATCCAGATGAGCGACGCATACCAGGATGATGGTTGAAAATTGATGTTGGATGTAAAGGGTTTGTGACGCCGAAGCGTCAGATGAGTTTGATGAGGTCCCTGAGGGCGGCCTCGGGATCCCTTGACTTGACCACGCCGGATGCCAGAAGCACACCCCTGGCTCCAAGGTCGAGGGCGGCTCTGACGTCCTCCCCGGTCTTGACGCCGGCGCCGCAGAGGACCGCCACGTCGGGGTTGATGGAGTGGACTGCGTCGACGGTGTCTGAGACGATGCGGGGGTTGGCCGTCGTGACCGAGATGTCGCCTCCGATGAGCTCCGGCGGTTCCACGGCGATCATCTGAGGGGCGAAGCCGGCGATCTTCCCGGCCTCCTCGGCGGACTCGGCGCATGCGCATACGTCGAGGCTCAGGTACTTGCACATCTCGATGCAGGTCCCGACGCTCTCGAGGGGCTGCCTGTGCTCGGAGTGGTTGACCAGCGTCCCCTTGACATCGGTTGAGTGGAGCATCGAGGGCGTGACGAACCCGGTCCCGGATCCGGGCTTGAGGGGGTCGACGTTCTGCGAGTAAACGGGGATGTCCATCGAGCGTGCGATCAGCGCGAGGCCGATCATCGGCGGACAGACCGCTATCTGGACGCCCGACTCCTTGGAGACCTTCTGGCAGGTCTTGGCGAGGGTGAGGGCCCTGGGGCCCTCCGCCTCGGCGTAGACCTTGAAGTTCACGACGATGGTCGGGGGGCGGAATTCACTCAAGGTCCTCGAACCTCTCGGTGAGCTCCTTGAGCACCTCGGGCCTGGAGGTGTACTCCATCTCCTCGGGTCCCAGGATGGAAGGCATGAACGGGCCCTGGCTCCTGATGAACCTGCTGGCCTTGATCGAGTTCTGCCTGGCGGTGTCCCAGGTCTGGTTTCCGAAGAAGTCGACGGGGATGTGCTCTCCGCCATTGGCGCCCATGGGCTCGAGTCCCTGGAGCTTGCCCTCGTTCAGCTGGAATCCGAGGCAGCAGATTCTTGGGGGTCCGTCAAAGTAGACGGGGTCGGAGTCCTCGGGGGAGCAGGGGTAGAACGCACCGTAGTGGGATCCCCTCATCCAGCCGGCGACGAGGAAGGTTGTGTTCATGAAGGGCTGCAGGTACTCTCCGACGGAGGGGAGTCCGGACTGGGCGCGGCAGATGCACACGGGGTCGTCCTTTCCGATGTACTTTCCGGCGGTGAGGTTGAGCTTGTCGGTTGAGACGACGCAGGCGGGTCCGATTCCGCTGCGGGAGTTGATCCTCTTGATGGCGTATCTGGATGTGTCTCCCAGGAGGCTCAGGATGCTGAGGGTCTCCTCGGGGGAGGACATGGTGACCTTCTTGTGTCCGATGACGTCCTGGATCTCGACGTCGAATCCCTTCTTGGCGCGGGCGTCCACGACGAGTCCGGTGGTGGTGAACGGGTCGAGGAAGATCCTGCTCAGGGGCAGGGAGTACGCGGAGGGCTCGGTCTTGTCGGCCATGAAGAACAGGAGGGGCTCGGATCCCCTCTCCTCGAAGGACATCTCGGCGGAGCCGGGTCCGGCTCCCTTGACGTTCCCGGAGAACGCATCGGTCAGGATGTCCTGTCCGGCGGCGTAGAGCTTCATAGATTTGGCGATCTTGGCGGCCTTCTGGAAGCACTCCCAGGCGGCTCCGTGGACGTCCTTGTTGCCCTCGCCCTTGTAGTGGGTCATGTAGAGGTTGATGTCGTCCCCGACACGGGTGACGTAGAAATCCTCGATGATGCCCTGTTTCTGGGCGTCGGTCAGGATCTCCTTGCTGGCCTCGAGCATTGAGGGGTGCGGCCTGGAGTGTCCGACGACGGAACCGACGTCGGCTTTGATTACAGAAACTGTGACTTTCTCAGACATGATTACACCATATCCTTCTAAGACCCCCTTAAGCAGGGTACCTTATTAATTATGATGGTCCAGAGGAGGTCCGTGTACGTCGGATTAAGGCTATTACCCTTGAAGGTACGCTTCGGATACGCACCAGTCAGTGCTCACGGAGCCATCACAGCGATGGCCTGGGAAGAGGACTCAGTCGTGTCCACCGCTGCAGATGTGTGCGATGTAGCGGTTGTACATCATCCCCTCCCTCTTCGCCAGGGCGCGGATGATGTCAGTGGTCCCGGACCCGTACTGGGAGGACTTCTTGGTGCGATGAGCCAGCATGGGGAATCCGAGTTCCACAGCCGCCTCCTTCAGCACAGACTTCCGGGAGTCCATGTCCTTCGGCCTCATGTCCCACGGGTCGATCTTACCGACCACTTCCAGGACCTCCGGGTCCATGTACGGGTACAGCAGCTCCTTGCCGAAGTGTCTGGCTATTGCGAGCTCGCACGGTACCGACACCTCCCTGAGCCTGTTCACCCCGTCCTTCACGTACGCCATGTAGTCGCAGTCCGCGCACTCGACGTACTTCGCGCATCCCATGAAGTACTCGTCGGCGCCCTGCCCGGTCAGAACGACGTCCTCCTGGCAGCTCTCGCACACGGAGAACAGCTGCAGCTCGTAGGAGATCGTGAAGGGGTCTGTCTCGCCAGTCGCACGGTGGAACCTGGCTATCATGTCCGCCACGTTATCAGTGGATATCCGGACGTGCACCCACGGGAGCCCGATGGCGGAGGACAGCTCCTCGGCCGCCAGCACGTCGAACGAGCCCTCGGACCCGCAGGTGTACAGGGTCACCGATTCAGCGTACCTCTTGGCAAGGCATGCGACGAGTCCCGAGTCCAGGCCGCCTGAGAAGGCGACGGCCACGCGCCTGCCCTCGGACATGCGTCTGACTGCGTTTTCGATCGCGGATGCGAGCTCCATGCGTTCCTCTCCCATCGGTCCTTGAATCCACGCGATGTAAATCAATGTTGGCTAACACGGGCCCGTTCTGGGAAGCTTTAACGTGTCCAGCGCCGATATCGAATTGGGTGTTACAATGATCAACGAGACTGGTCACAGATCTGCGGTGGATGCCGCGTTCGAGCTGGATTTCGACGGTCGCACGCCGGTCAACAACTTCTCCAATATTGTCGCAGCCCATTCGGCAGGCCATCAGTTCAAGGATGTCCGCAATAACGCGAAGGCCTCCGCCGAGTCATCGCTGAGGTACGCCAAGCTCACGCATTCCGATTTCGTCAAGCCGGTGATAGACTCTCAGGCGATATTCCAGGACATCGGTGTGAAGGTGACCATTCCAGACGACAACTACTGCAGGGTATCGAAGCCTCTCGCCCCTACCCCCGAGGATGTGGATGCCCTCGCGGTATACGATCCGTTCGCGGCAGAGGAGTGTCCGCTGTTTACAGATTCCTACGTGGCGAACCTGGAGGGCCTGTCCTCGATCCTGGATGAGGATTTCCACGTCTGCGGGTTCTCCTGGGGTCCGCTGACCATGGCGGGATACATACGCGGGGCGGACCAGCTGCTGATGGATTCGTTCCTGGAGCCCGAGCTCGCAGACAGGATGATTTCCAAGGTGACGAGGTTCACAGCCGACATCCAGAGGAAGTGCATAGACTGCGGTGCCACCGTAATGTGGATGTCAGACCCCACCGCCTCCCAGGATCTGATATCACCGGACGAGTACAGGAGGTTCGAGCTGGGGCCCGTGGCTGAGGTCATCAGGAGGGTCAAGGACTTCGCGGATGTGCCGGTCATGATCCACATGTGCGGCGAGACGACAGACACGATGAAGCTCCTTCCCGACATAGGGGTGGACTGCTTCAGCTGCGACACCGCCGTGGACCTGGCTGTCGCTAAGGCGAACATAGGCGACCGCATGGCCCTGATGGGCAACGTGGCGCCCGTGAACACGCTCATGCAGGGAACGCCGGAGGACGTACGCCGGGAGAGCTACGAGTGCATCGAGAAGGCTGGCTTGGATGGGGGCTTCATACTGTCGTCGGGTTGCGAGATCCCCAGGGACACCCCTGACGAGAACACGATCGCCATGGGTCTGGCCGGAAGCGGGTTCTGGAAGGACAGGAACCGACCGAACATGGGATAACGCTGGATGCCCATGACGGGCCATGGAAGAAGAGAATCGCCTCGGCCTCGAAGAGGTCCTCGCCCTGCTCAGGGACAGGGGCATCAGTTTCGAAGAGATGCATCACGTCCCCGTGTACACGATAGACGAGATGCTGGCGCTGGACATGCCGGACCCGGAGCACATCGCCAAGAACCTCTTCCTCAGGGATGACAAGAAGAGGAACTACTACCTCATCGTCTCCCGCGAGGACAGGAAGGTGGACCTGAAGGCACTGAGGGAGGTCCTGGGCTCCAGGCCTCTCAGCATGGCCTCCGAGAACGACCTCTGGGAGTTCCTGAAGCTGAGGAAGGGCGCGGTGACCCCGTTCGGCGTCCTGAACGATCCGCAGAGGAGGGTGGACGTGGTCATTGACTCGTTCTTCGAGGGTTCGTCCTTGGGCATCCATCCCAACGACAACACATGCACCGTGTGGCTGGGCTCCGAGGACCTGGTCTCACTGATCGGCGACCGCTGCAGGTCCCTGGAGTTCAAGGAGCTCCCCTGAAAGGGTTATCAAGAGCCCCCGGGATACGAGGTGCGATTCACATGTCTGACACCATGAGGCTGGTGCTCCTCCGCCACGGGGAGAGCGTCTGGAACAAGGAGAACCTCTTCACTGGATGGACCGACGTCGACCTCTCCGACAAGGGGAGGGAGGAGGCAAGGTCCGCCGGGAGGCTCATGAGGGACGAGGGCCTGGACTTCGACGTCTGCTACACGTCGTTCCTCAAGAGGGCCATCCACACCCTGAACCTCGCGCTCGAGGAGATGGACAGGGAGTGGCTGCCCGTCACAAAGGCATGGCAGCTCAACGAGCGCCACTACGGCGCACTCCAGGGTCTGAACAAGGCCGACACCGCCGCGAAGTACGGGGAGGAGCAGGTCAAGATCTGGAGGAGGTCCTATGCGACACCCCCGCCGGAGCTGTCCGCCGACGACGAGCGCAACCCCGCCAACCAGGAGATGTTCAGGACCGTGCCCAGGGAGTGCCTCCCGCTGACGGAGAGCCTCAAGGAGACCGTCGCCAGGGCCGTGCCCTACTTCGACGAGGAGATCAAGCCCAGGATGCTCGCCGGCGAGAGGGTGCTCATCGCGGCCCACGGGAACTCGCTCAGGGCCTTGGTCAAGGTGTTCGACGGCCTCAGCGAGGACGAGATCGTGGGAGTCAACATCCCCACAGGCGTTCCGCTCGTGTACGAGTTCGACAGGGACTTCAACGTCGTCTCCAAGAGGTACCTCGGGGACCAGGACGCGGTCAACGCCAAGATGGCCGCCGTCGCCAACCAGGGCAAGAAGTCATGATCCGACCCCTCGGCGGGATTCCCCGCGGGGGACAAACCGTTCATGGGGCGGCGCGACGGTCACGGTGCCGTCCGTTCGCCATCGTTATCTTCACTTACCGCCATCCCTCCACGTACATGATACTGAGGCACCTGTCCTGGAGGGGCTGGCTGATGCTGGCCGCCTGCGTCTTCCTTATCGCCGGTCAGGTGTATCTCGACCTCCGCATCCCCGAGTACATGGGGATCATCACGGACCATCTGCAGGCGGGTACCGCGACCGAGATCGTAGCCAGCGACGGGGCGAGGATGGTGGCCTGCGCCCTGCTGAGCCTCCTGCTGGCCGCATGCACGGCCGTCCTGGCCGCCAGGGTGTCGGCGGACCTCTGCCACACCCTGCGCATGAGGCTGTTCGCCAGCGTCGGTGCCTTCTCCCGCCAGGACGTCGACGGGTTCTCCGCCTCCAGCCTGATCACCAGGTCCACAAACGACGTCTACCAGATCCAGCAGTTCCTGCCCAGGGCCATCAACATGGTCGTGAAGGCTCCGATGATCGGGGTCATGGCCGTCTGGAAGATAAGCAGCAGCTCGTTCCAGTGGACCGCCGTCACCGTCATCGCGATGGTCGTCCTGTTGGCTGCCTTCTCCGCCATGCTCTACCGCGGGATGCCCTACATGCGCAGCATGCAGAGGCATGTGGACTCCGTGAACATGATGACCCGCGAGGGCCTGGAGGGGGCGAGGGGGATACGCGCCTACAACGCCGAGCCTAGGCAGGAGGCGAGGCTCGCGGAGGCCAGCAGGAGGCTCCTGGACAACAGCCTGACCCTTGTCAGGGTCATGGCGCCCATGCACGCCCTCGCATCCTCGATGATGAACTTCCTGACCCTGGCGATATACTGGGTCGGGGCGGGGATCATCCAGTCCGCCGCCGGCCCGGGGGAGCAGATGTCCCTGTTCTCGGACATGATCGTGTTCACGTCCTACGCCACGCAGATCATATCTGCAGTCATGATGGCCTCCGGGATCATCAGGGGCCTCCCCAGGGTCATGGTCTCCAGCAGGCGCATATGCGAGGTCATCGACCACATCCCCTCCGTGTCCGATCCGGTGGAGCCCGCGGTCACGGAGCCAAGGGGGCGCGTGGAGTTCAGGGACGTCACGTTCAGGTACCCCGGAACGGACAGGGACGTGCTCTCGGGGGTGTCCTTCGTCGCCGAACCCGGGGAGACCGTCGCCATCATAGGGCCGACGGCAAGCGGCAAGAGCACTCTGGTCTCCCTGATCCCCAGGCTCTACGACGTCACCTCCGGATCGATCCTCGTGGACGGGGCCGACGTCCGCTCCTACACCTTCGAGGAACTGAACTCCCGCTTGGGGTACGTCCCCCAGACGGCCGTGGTCTTCTCCGGGACGGTGAGGGACAACGTGAACTACGGCGGTGAATCGGGGTCAAGGGATGACGGGGATGTGGAGCGCGCCCTGAGGGTCGCACAGCTCTGGGATTTCGTGTCAGGATTGCCGGACGGTGTCGACACCGATCTCGCCCAGCACGGATGGAGCCTATCAGGCGGGCAGAGGCAGCGTCTCGCGATAGCTCGCGCAGTATGCAGGGACCCCGGGGTCTACCTCTTCGACGACACTTTCTCGGCGCTCGACTACAGGACGGACCGCGACGTCAGGGAGGCCCTGGACCGCGAGACGTCCGGTGCGACGAGGATCGTCGTCGCCCAGAGGGTCGGGACCATCATGGATGCCGACAGGATCGTCGTCCTCGACGGAGGGCACGTCGTCGGCATCGGCACCCACAGAGAGTTGATGGATTCATGTCCGCTCTACCGCGAGATAGCGGAATCCCAGACGGAGGCCAGCGATGCCCGGAGGTAACGGGCCCAGGTGGGCGAGGCAGGACAAGCCTCGTGACCTCAGGGCGGCAATGACAGGGCTGCTGGTCTATATGGGGAGGGAGAGGCGCGCCCTGTACGCGGGGATACTCTGCGCCCTGGCGGCGACGGTGCTGTCGCTGATCGGGCCCCAGCTGCTGGCCAGCATAACCGACAGCATCTCGGGCAGCATCCTCGGATCCACGCCCGTGGACATCGGGTACGTCTCCCGTCTGGGAGCGATACTTGTGGTTCTGTACGCCGCGAGCTTCCTCCTGTCCGTCGGTGAGACCAGGATTATCGGCGCCGCCTCCGAGAGGATCGGGGACAGGATGCGCAGGGACCTCTCGGCCAAGTTCGACAGGCTACCCCTCTCCTACCTCGAGTCCCACAGCATAGGCGACATGATGAGCCGCATGACCAACGACACCGACACGGTCCGCACCGGGGCGGCGGAGAGCTTCAGCACCGCCGTTTCCGCGGTCTGCATGATCGGAGGCGGCCTGGCGATGATGCTCTACACGGACTGGAGGCTCGCCGTCGTTGCCGTGCTCCCCACCCTTCTGGGAGCCTCATTCCTGTACATCGTCACCCATCGCTCCCAGAAGTACTTCGTCGCGCAGCAGAGGGATCTGGGGCTGATCAACGGCATAGTGGAGGAGACCTACTACGGCCATGACGTCGTCCGCACGTACAACGGCACAGCGGAGGCGGAGAGGAGGTTCGCAGAGGTCAACGACAGGCTCCGCGCATCCTCCTTCAGGGCGAGGGTCGCCACGGCGATGATGCCCCAACTGATGAACTTCATCAGCAACCTGTCGTATGTCGTCGTCTGCGTCGCGGGGTCCGTGCTCATCATCGAGGGGAGCATCGGCTACGGCGTCATCGTGGCCTTCATCGTCTATGTCAAGAGGTTCAACCAGCCCGTCGCCGAGATGGCCGACATCGTGGCGAGGATGCAGTCGGTGGCATCCGCATCTGAGAGGGTCTTCGGGATCCTCTCGATGGACGAGATGCCCCCTTCGCCCGATGCCCCTGACATAGGCCGCGCCTCCGGCAGGGTGGAGTTCAGGGACGTGCGCTTCGGATACACCCCCGGGAGGGAGGTAATCCACGGGTTCAGCCTGACGGTGGAGCCTGGCTCCAAGGTCGCGATAGTAGGGCCCACCGGGGCCGGGAAGACCACCATCGCGAACCTCCTGGTGCGCTTCTACGACCCCGACTCCGGCGAGATACTGATTGACGGGATCCCGACGACATCGATGTCACGCGCCCAGGTCAGGGAGCAGTTCTCCATGGTCCTGCAGGACTCATGGCTCTCCGACGGCACGTTCTACGAGAACGTTGCGTTCACCAGCGGCGCCGGCAGGGAGGAGGTCGAGAGGGCATGCGACGTCGTGGGCATCGGGGACCACATCCGCTCGCTCCCTGACGGGTTCGACACCGTCGTCGGGGAGGCATCCGCGCTCTCCGCAGGGCAGAGGCAGCAGCTCGCCATCGCCAGGGCCATGGTGAAGGACGCCCCCATGCTGATCCTCGACGAGGCCACGAGCTCTGTGGACACACGCACGGAGAGGAGGATCCAAGAGGCCATGGACCGCATGATGGTCGGGAGGACCTCCTTCGTCATCGCCCACAGGCTGTCCACGGTGAGGGATGCGGACGTGATACTGGTGATCAGGGACGGGAGCATCGTGGAGCTGGGGACCCACGAGGAGCTCATCGCCTTGGGAGGGTTCTACAGGATGCTTTACGACTCCCAGTTCGAGGGGTGCGACTGAGCATCTCGATGGATCGTGACAGGATGGTCTGTCCGGACGCTCTTTATCTAAGCAGATCGCGATACTCCCACATGCAGCGCAGGAACGTCGCGATTTTAGCGTTCGTTGTCGTCGTTGTCGCAGTGTGCGCCGTAGCGGTGTACAGCCTGGATGACGACGGGCAGGGGGATTATACACAGTACTTCCCGGATCCGATAACCGATGAGATGAGGGACCGTCCCTCGGCAGATGAGATCACCAGCAGCCTGGACGTCCTCCTGGACGACTACATCGCGGTTGCGGTCGCGGAGGGTTCATCGCAGGACGACATCGCAGAGGCACTTCGGTCCTACTACGAACAGTACAGCTGGTACCTGGTCCAGCAGTCGGTGCTCGTATGGGACTACTACACGGATCCCGCGACCTACGGAAAGGAGTACGTCGCATGGCAGTCGGCCCTCACCTCGGCCTCAAGCGATTTCGACGATGCGCTCAGGGAGAGCCTGGACGGATCCAACTCGGACTCGGCCCGCCACGTCATCGACACCATGCTCGGGGAGGGTACTTCAGCGAGGCTGGAGTCCTCCGAATCCACGACGCAGGAGGAGCTGGACCTCCTCCAGCGCGAGTCGGAGCTCGCCGCCGCGTACAACCTGGCCGAGACCCCGGAGGAGATGGCGGACATATTCCTGGAGCTCATCGACGTGCGCAACAGCCTTGCCGCGCTGTGGGGTTACGACACCTACGCGGACTACGCCTACGAGGTCACGTACGGTCGCGATTACAGCCCGGACGACTCTGACGCCCTGCTGTCATATGTGAGGGACTACGCCGTGCCGCTCGTGCAGGCGATGTCCGAGTCCAGATACACCGTCCAGTACGACTACGATGGCACGGACCAGCTGTACACCGACGCATCCCCGTTCATCCATTCGATCTCCGAGGGATTCGGCGACCTCTACGACTACATGCTGGAGAACGAGCTGATAGACTTCGAGGATGTGGGGACGAAGGTGGATGCCGGGTTCACCAACACCATGGTCACCGGATGGAACAAGGTGGTATTCATCTACTGCAAGCCGTACAACAACTCCAGCGACCTGACGACGCTGATCCACGAGTTCGGGCATTCAGCCGCGTCCGGGCTCAACCCCGCGCCGTTGAACGACTACGACATCTCCGAGATCCAGTCACAGGGTCTGGAGGCCCTGTTCGCGGTCAGCCCTCTCAACCCGATCGAGGGGGACGCCGACGCATCCTTCATCTCATCGATGCTCTCGGCGATAATCCTGGGGTGCGTCCACGACGAGTTCCAGCAGAGGGCGTACGCCAGCGACGCCGATTCGCTGGAGGATCTGGACATGATCTACGAGGGGATCCTGGCCGAGCTGGGCGTCAGCACGACCCAGCACTGGTACAGCGTCTACCACACCTTCGCCCTGCCGTTCTACTACATCAGCTACGCCGTCTCGGCGTTCAACGCCCTGGAGATCTTCGTCGATGCCCTGGATGACTACGATGCGGCCGTGGCCGAGTACCTGCAGGTGAACCAGTACCATGAGGAGGGATACATCGGAATGACCGAGGACCTCGGGATGATGAACGCCTTCGACGAGGGGGACTTCGCCCAGATCATGGGCGCGCTGTACGAGCACCTCTTCGGCCAGACGGCGGACGTCCCGGCATACGTCGCAGCCGCGGCGGAGGCGTGAGCCCGCCCCGGACCATGGACGGCTCATCCATAAATATGGCCCGAGCATCCACGGAAACAATGACAGTAATCAGGGACTCAAGCACCATCGCCGTCACAGACGGCACCGCCACCGTCCACGGGTGGGTCCAGGACGTCAGGAACCTCGGAGGAATCTCCTTCCTGACCCTCCGCGACAGGCACGGCACCCTCCAGGTGACCATGCCCAAGAAGAAGATCGAGCCGGAGCTCTTCGAGAAGCTCACCAAGCTTCCCAGGGAGTCCGTCGTCTCCATCACCGGCGATGTCAAGGAGAGCAACCAGACCGCCCTGGGCCTGGAGCTCATCCCCACGTCGGCCGAGGTCATCGGCGAGGCCGCCGTCCCCCTCCCCATGGGGGTCATCGACAAGGTCAACGTCGAGATGGACACGCGTCTCAACCACAGGTTCATGGACGTCCGCAAGCCCGAGATCAAGGCCATCTTCGAGCTGAAGTCGATCATGGTCGACCTCATCGAGGAGGCCGTCAGGGAGAACGGGTTCACCCGCGTCTACACCCCCAAGATCGGAGCCGCCGGAGCCGAGGGCGGAGCGGAGCTGTTCAGGGTCCAGTACTTCGACAGGCCCGCCTACCTCGCGCAGTCCCCCCAGCTGTACAAGCAGATCCTCATGTCCACCGGGCTGGACAGGGTCTACGAGATCGGACCCGCGTTCAGGGCGGAGCAGTCCAACACGAACCGCCACGTGACCGAGTTCATCTCCTTCGACGGGGAGATGTCCTGGATCCAGAGCCAGAACGACGTCATGGCCATGATCGAGGAGATCGTGGACCATGTGCTCAGGGGGCTCAAGGAGAGGGGAGCCAAGCAGCTGGAGGTCCTCGGCAAGGAGATCAACGTCCCCGCCAGGCCCTACCCCATACTCACGTACTCCGAGTGCCTCAAGATGGTCAACGACGCCGGACTCAAGCTCAACGAGGGCGACGACCTCGGCACCGAGGGGGAGAAGATCGTCGGAGACGTGATGGGCCAGAAGGGCATCGACCTCTACTTCATCGCCGAGTACCCCGAGGAGGCCAAGCCCTTCTACATCATGGAGAAGGACGGCACACCCTACTCCTACAGCTTCGACCTGGACTACCGCGGCCAGGAGGTCTCCTCCGGCGGACAGAGGGAGCACAGGTACGACGTGCTGGTCAAGAGGATGGAGAAGAAGGGCCTCGACCCAGAGGACTTCGAGTTCTACCTCGAGGCGTTCAGGTACGGCATGCCCCCGCACGGCGGATGGGGTATCGGGATCGAGAG
>ERZ779877.429-NODE-429-length-46537-cov-27.598942_pt1 | contig 46537 bp, 45 predicted proteins | sample MGYA00511556_ERZ779877 | MGnify/ENA primary metagenome ERZ779877 (study PRJEB29588, sample SAMEA2159338) | human gut metagenome | biome: human gut; feature: human-associated habitat; material: faeces | place: Denmark | collected 2008/2010 ... | reverse complement strand
AAATTAAATGAATAACTTTGTGTAAAAATAGTGACAACTTAGATGAATAACCACATAAATTAAAGACGTGGAAATTGGTTTCTTAATAAAAATAGTTAGTAAAGAATCTTTTATTTTAATAGTTAACTAACTCGGGTTAACAAAAAAATTCTTGGAGTCTTCTATCGACTCCAAGAATTAATAATTGGCAATTTTCTTACTTTTTTAAAGAATGATATAAAGCAAGATATTCTTGACTTGGTTTAGTCCAAGAATGATCAACTTTTAAGGCATTTAATCTCATCTTTTCAAATTCTTTTGGGCGAGAATTATAAACCATAAGAGTTAATGCAGTAGCTTTTAAAGCATCATTAACACTAAAATTATCAAAGCCAAAGCCATCAGCATCTTTATAATTATTTAAGCCATAATTATAAGGAATAACGCTATCTTTTAAGCCACCAGTTCTTCTTACAATTGGCAAAGTGCCATAACGTTGAGCAATCATTTGACCAAGTCCACATGGTTCAAAAGCACTTGGCATGATAAAGAAGTCACTTGCTGCATAACATTTATGAGCCATTTCGTTGTTGTAGCCAATATAAACTCTAACATTATGGAGATATTTCATATGGAGAGCGTTGTAATAATCTTCAGCATATTTTTCTCCACTACCAACAAGAGCGAAATTTCCACCACTAGAAACAACAAAATCGGCCATCGCATTGATTAACTCAAGACCTTTTTGATCAGAAAGACGAGAAACAACACTATATAATGGTCTACCTTGTTCTAGTTCAAATTCCTCGCAAAAAGCCTTTTTATTTAATCTTTTTCCTTCAGCAAAATTCTTGCGATTGTAGTTTTTATAAATTAATTTATCACGAGCTGGATTAAATTCTTTATAATCCATACCATTTAAAATTCCACAAAAATCATTTTGTCTTAAGATAAGGTCATACCATAAACCCTTCGATCCATCAGGTGTTTTAAGTTCATAAGCATGAGTTGGCGAGACTGTTGTGATTTTATCAGAATACCTTATTCCAGCTTTTAAAGTAGAGACTTGTCCATCAAGTCTAATTTTACCTGAATAGAATAAATTAGCATCGAGTTCATAAAAATCATATAAAGAATCGACACCAAAATAACCTTTAAATAATGGGTTATGAATTGTTGAAACTGTTTTGATCTTGCTAAGTATAGAATCATGAGAATATTTTTCTTTTAATAAACATGGCACCATACCAGTTTGCCAATCATGACAATGGACAACATCGATTTCATAAGGTAAGCGGCGAATTAATTCAATAACAGCTAAAGAAAAATAAGCAAATCTTTCTCCATCATCAAAATAACCATAAAGTCCGCCATTACGAGCAAAATAATTATCGTTTTTAACAAGATAATAATCGATTCCTTCATATTCAATATGCATAATCTCAGTAGGAATCGAACGCCAATTCATCTTAACATTAAAAGTATATAAACTCTTAAAACGATATTTCTTTTTATCAATACTCCCATAAAAAGGAGAGATGATACTCATCGTATCATCTTTTTCTTTTTTTGCTATTTCTTTTGAAAGAGCATATACAACATCAGCTAAACCACCAGTTTTTGAAAATGGTAAAGCTTCGCTACTACACATTAAAATATTCATAAATTAAACGATTACTCCTCTTGGAAAATATAGTGGATGAGACTCAGTTCCATAGACATCCTTTTTGTTTTCAAAGATAGTACGTTTATCAGCAATTACGTTTTTAAGATGTACTCCTCTTTTAATTGTGGTGTGTGTGAAAATAATTGAATTTTCAACTATAGCTCCTTCTTCAACTGTAACGTCACGAGAAATAATGGAATTTTTAACAGTACCTTCAATGTTAGTTCCATTTGCAATAAGCGAATTAGTTACATTAGCATTTGGGCCATATAAAACAGGATGCGAGTTATGGGTGGTTGTATAATATACCCACTCTGGATCTTGGAAAAAATCACGCAAAACTTCAGGATTATTTAAAAATTCGAGTGAATATTTAAAATAATGCTCAAGTGAATCAAAAAATCTTACAAAGCCAGTAAATTCAATAGCGTTGATTCTAGTAACATAATTAACAAGATAACCAACCATACTTTCAACACTAATCATGGCTGAAATTTGTGATGATTTAACTAAAAGTTCAAGAAGCAACGATTTATCAATAACCATCGTATCAAGAAGAATATTAGCTCTTGATGATTTTTGATCTTTATATAACTTTTGAACACAGTTTAAATTATCAACGACAAGCTTTGTGCATTTAGAAAATTCGGCTGAATCATCAACTTTTTTGTAAACAAGTGAAACTTGCTTTCCACTTTTAATATGATCTTCAACGACTTTTTTATAGTCAAGTTTCATAATAAAAGCACTATTTGTAATAACAACATATTTGACTTTGTCATCATATAAAACGAAGTCATTTTCTCTAATGTTATTAATATCAGTATTAAAAACTGGATTAATAATACCTTCTTCATTAATTAAAATTGAAAGATAACCAGTTTTTGGATTAGCTAAATAAGTATTGGTATTTCCAATATGTTTATAAATTGAATTTGAGTGGTTTTTTGCAAGTACACAAATATTATCGATTCCACTATTTGATAAATTTGATAAAGCAAAATCAATAAAAGCATATCTTCCTAAAATGGTTGTACTTGCAAGTGGTCTTTCTCTAGTAAGAAGACCTAAATCGCAATTTTCGTATAAATCGACAATGGCTAAAACATTATTCATAAAAGGTCTCCTTAATCAACTAAAACGACACCATCACTATCTTTATTGATGACTTCGCCTTCTTTTACGACCACATTTGGTCCAACGATTGCATTTTCTACATAAGCCCCTTGACCAATTTTGGCCCCTGGCATTACATAGCTTCTAACAACTTTGGCTTTATTTCCAACATAAACTTCATTAGAAATTACGCTTTGGATACATTGACCTAAAATAACTGCTCCTTGGTTAATTAAGCAATCTTCAATAAAAGCATCTTTGCCAATATATTGAGGCATCGAGTGAGTGTCTTCGCTAAAAACTGTTGGGAACTCTGAAAAATGAATAATATCTTCTTTACCCATTGAAGGAAGAAGTTCCATATTTGCAGCATGAAGTGAATCAAGTGTTCCAACATCTCTCCAATACCCAGAAAAGCGATAAGCCATAACTTTCTTATTTTCTTTAAGTAAAGTTGGAATAATATTGCTACCAAAATCATGTGATGAATTAGGATCTTTTGCATCTTCAACAAGGGCTTTTCTAAGTTCTTTATATGAGAAAACATAAATTCCCATACTTGCAAGATTTGATTGAGGTTTTTTAGGTTTTTCAACAAATTTTGTAATTTGATCATTACTATCAACTTCTAAAATACCAAATCTACTAGCCTCTTCCCAAGGGACTTCGATAACTGAAATTGTACAAACAGCTCCGCTAGAAATATGAAGATTAATCATATCGTTATAAGTTGTTTTATAGATATGATCTCCACTTAAAATTAAAACATACTCTGGATCTTCATCATCTAAGAAATCTAAATTTTGATAAATAGCATCAGCTGTTCCATTATACCAATTAGCTCCTTCTTCAGTTTGATGTGGAGCAAGCGATTGACATTTACCATTAACTCCATCAAAACCCCAAGTTGAACCATTACCAACATAATTTGATAAAACGGCTGATTCATATTGAGTTAAAACTCCGCAAACTGTGATATCACTATTTGCAACATTAGACAGCGAAAAATCGATGATACGATATTTACCACCAAAATGGACAGCTGGTTTGGCTATCTTTTTGGTTAAGGCTTTTAAACGAGTGCCCTTCCCACCCGCAAGTATCATCGCGACTACCTTTTGCGCCATTAGCGTAAACCTCCTCTTTATTCTTTTTCAAAAAGACGAACGCAACTCTTATTTTTGTCGTGTAAAACAATTAAGGTTTCATCAACTAATGGTGAAATATCAGGAATCTTATCATATGGAGCACTAAGAATTACTTGTAAAGAGAATTTTCTTAAAAGCTTAATAGCTTCAGTCATTCTTCCTCTATCCATCTTAGAGAATGCTTCATCAAATATGATAAGACGTAATGTGTTCCCCATTTCTCCTTCATCATTGACATGATATAGTTGTGCAAATGAAGCAAGAACAGCGATATAGAATGGTGTCTGGGTTTCGCCACCACTCTTTTTCTTAATCATTTTGGAGAGTCTTTGCTCATCACCAGTATCTTTATTATACACTATTAAATCAAAATCGAGATAACTTCTATAGTCAGTAAATTTAGAAATATTGTCGAGTAATTGGTTATTTTTAGAGTTATCTCCTACATCAACGATTTGTCTAAATAAATCTTCCATGACATCTTTATATTTATTAATAAATTCAGTGTCATCTTTTCCTCCATTTATAACAAGATCGTCTTTAAGCATATCGTAATATCTTCTATAAACAACTGAAGGTTTAACTGTAAAGCGATATAAATCGCGACCGAAAGAAGATTGCTTTAAAGCAGTGTTAAGATTTTCAATTTGATCTTCAACATCTTCAATAGCCCCTCTTAATTTAAAGATGAAATCATCTTTAAATTGCTTAGTTGCTTTATTATAAGAATCTTCAATTTTTTCTTTATATTCAGGAAGTTTAACATCTCTAAATTCTTTAAGTTCATTTTCAAAGACATCATTATTTTCACTTTCAACATCATAACTTAAATGATAATCTTGGCAATAATCTCTTCTTAAACGAATAACTTGAGAATTAATGTTATTTACAAGATATTGTAGACGAGAAAATTCAACATTAAATTCTTGGAAAATTTCAAGAGTTGATTTTCCTTCGGCAATCTCTTTTTCATAGATTGGTAAAGCCTGATCATTAACAAGGAAAGGATCATAGTGAGAATTAATTGAATCTTCTTTTTCTTTGATTGTTTTTTGTTCAGCAATAATTCTTTCGCTTCTTATCGTTTCAATATCTTTAATTAAATTACCTTTTTCAAGATTAACTCGATCTTTAGAATCATTAATTGATTTAATATCAGCTTCAATATCAGCAATACGGGAATCTAAAGATTGAGCAAGTGGAGAGTCGTTATTTTTAAGTTCTTCATTGATATAATCAAGAGTTTTTTGAAGTCCAGGTAAATCACTAATTCTTTTTAAAAGAACAAAGATATTATCAATTTCACTTGAAGTAAAAAGTTCGAGTCTATTTGCTTCATCAATAATTTCTTTTATGTTGTGATATACTTTTAAATTCTCTAAATTAGATTGAAGTTGGCGGCTCTTTTCGTCGATAAAACGAGAATCAATATTACGTCCGATATAGCTTGATTGATATGTACGTGGATTTAATTTAGACATCGCAAAATTACGATATAAATCACATTCCATGGTAATACCATTACCGCTTTCTCTAGCTTCTTTTGGATCTTTTGATTTATGAACACGCCCTAAAAGGAAGTTAGTATAAGCTCTTGCTCCATCGTGATCTGTAATAATTTCTTCAGCTAAAGAGCCTTCTTGACATTCAGGTTCGCGGTCGATGATTTTTTCTTCATCAACAAGTGCTGTTCCATAATATGAATATTCATTTAAAAGATTTCTTAAAATCTTATAAGCATCATCATAATATTTTGGCGCGACAAAAAGATTAAATTTTTGAGCATATAATAAGCCTTCAATCGCATTGGACCATCTTAAATCGTGGATATCGACTAAATCAGCATAAATTGCTACTTCAATATGCTTACCAAATTGTTTTTCAAGTCTTTCTTCAAGAGCGTTTTTAATATAAGTTAATCGTGGATCATATGATTTTGTACCTTTTTTAATATCTTGCTCTTGTGCCTTAATCTCTCTTACTCCTTTTTCAAGAGTTTGAATGGTTCTAGCAAGAGAAACTGCCAAGGTTGAAACATTGTTTTTAAAGATTAAAAGAGTATCTCTAAATCCTTGTAAGTCATCTTTATTTAAGCGAGTTAAATCAACTAAATAGTTTTCTTTAAAGTTAGCACAAGCATTTATAACTGATTTAGAAGAAGCTTTAAGTTCATTAATTTCTTCAACTTTATCTTCACCTAATACATTTTCATCAATATTTTCTAAATCATTAATTAAGGCTTTAGCGCATCTTTCATAATTTGCAACATACCCGGAAAGAGAGTTTTTAACGATATTAACATTAGAATTTATTGCGTTAATTTTATCTTCACAATCTCTTTTTTCATCTTTAAAGTTTTGGGCAATTCGGATGGAATCATTGCTTGCACGATCACCAATTAATTTATTTTTACGATTTTCAAGTTCACTTAAGTTTTCAGCAAAATCAGCGAGCTCTTCATCAATTTCTTGAATTCTTTTCTCGTTTCTTTCGATTAAATTATTTAAATTTCTAAGCTTTGTATAACTTTGTTCAAGTTGACATTTTTCAATAATATATTGAGCAATAACAAAATTCTCTTTTTGACGTTTATAAACATCATAAGTTTGAGAGATTTCTTCAAGTCTTTTAACTCTTTTTTCAATATTATTGGCTTCAATTTCAAGTTTTTTATATTGAAGAATATTATCTTGTAAAGCGTCAAGCTCAATATTGGCTTGTGGATCACAAACATAGTCAGTAATGAAAGTTGTAATATCAGTAATTGGAGTAAAAGATGTCGCTTTCTTTAAAAGTGAGAAATATTTATCTTTTAAACCACCAAATTTTCTTTTAAGGAAGTCTTGATATTGACGATTACTTTCAAAAAACTGGAATTTTCCAGGATAATTTTCATTAAAGAATTGAAGAAGAGTTTTATAATCCATTGGAACTCTATCTTTAACAAAGTTATTAATAGGAATTGAATTTTCTAAATAGAAAAAGTGATGCTCTTCACTACCATCTTCAAAAGAATCAAAAACAATTGCCATAGTAAATGGAATTTGATTGACATCATCAAAAAATTCAAGAGCTACATAGGAAGTAAAACGTCCATTTCTTAAATATTTAAAGCCTCCATCAATCGTATCACCAAGTTCGCCTCTAAGATAACCTTTTAAAGTACGAGCACTTTTATCCATGGCAGCTTTATTAAAATATCTACCACTAGTATCACCAAGTAAAACAACTTGAATAGCATCAATTAAAGTAGATTTACCACTACCATTAACACCAGTTAAAAAGACAATAGGCTTAATATCAATTAATTCATCCCAAAAATAGTGCCAATTTATAATTTTAATTCTAGTTAAGAGTTTCATTTAATTAGCCCCCTTGTCTATCTTTTTGTTTATTAAGTTCATCAAGAGCATTACTCATGGCAACAATCTTGTCGTTATCAAGTGCATATACAATTGAAGGAAGAATGTAAAAAGAAACATTTCCTTCATCATAACTTCCACTAACTTTAGCAATAATATTGTGATTATTTAAAAATCTTAAGGATTTAGCAATACCTCTTCCATATAATCTTTTTCCAGGCATTACAATTCCATCATCAACCATCGTTTTAATTAAACCTGGCGTTGTAATATAGATTGCTTGATTAGCAGAATTTGATTCATTTTTCTCATTTTCATAAATTAAACGTAAAGCAAAAATGATTAAAGAAGTTTCTCTATCCATTCTGATTCGATTTTCGGCGTAAAAATTAGATAAAGCAATAACTCCTAAAATAACGTCTTTTTCAATATTCCAACCGCTGAATTTTAAATAATCTTGAATCAAATCAAAGTGACGCTCAATATACCTATAAGTATCGTTGGTTCTCATAAGTTTTTCTTTTGGATCAAAAATATCACGAACCACAAAGCCTTTAAGTAAAAGGGTGTTAACTACAGAGGAGAATTCATTTTGCTCACTAGGTGGCATTTTGACAAAATCTTCATTAAACATAAGCATCACTCCTTCTTGATAAAATCAAAGTTAGGGACAATATAACCACAAGTATGGACTTTCCCTTTATCAACTTCTTCTACGTAGTAGAAGCAATTTTCATCATCTTTTTTAATAACCGCTAAAATTAAACAAATAAAAGCGTCAAAATTAACAAGTGGAATTTCACTAATATGAATTCTTTCTTTATCACCAAAAGCTTCTTCCATAAAACCATAAACTTTTTCATCAGTATAAATAGCTTTAGTTTCTTCTAAGAATTCATCCATCATGTAACCAGTGGCTTCATCAAAAGTGACAAGTTCCATTGGTTCACCTTCAAATTTAAATCTTCTTAAAATTGGTAAAGTAACACTTGTTGAATCGATATAACCTTGTTCGTAAAAATATAAAGCATCTTGCATTTTAGAAAGAATTTTTGAAAGCGTTCTTGTATCATTAACATTTTTAGCATAAGTTTTAAGAATATTTTCAAGATGACCTTTAATAGTACGATCATTGTTATTAAGATAAAGAATTTTATTGGTACTACTTTTAGTGTAGGCATTATTTTCCTTATCAATTCCACTGATTAAAACATTAAGTCTTTCGTAAGTGTCAGTTATATAATTGATTTTTTCAATAACATCCTTTTCAATCTCTTTTTTATCATTTCCTGGAGCTGAAAGCGAAGCTTGAAATACAAGTTTATCACGCACATCTTTATCATTTAACCAACTATCTAAAATACGAATAATTGGTCTTTTAAAACGGGCGACACTATCAAAAGTTTTAAGAGGGTGATAATAACGATCGCTAATCTTTCTTTTATAAACATCAAAGTAATCGTGAAGAACTCGATTTGTGTCAAAAAGCTTAGAAAGTTTAGATTGGAAAATACGAATTGAGTTAGTTAAAGTTAAAAGTTCAACTTTAAGTTTTTTAGTATTATCAAAAGCTCTTAAAAGCGTTGCATACATTAATTCATCTTTTTCTTCATCTTCTAATTTTAATTCACTATAAGTTGAATGGACTAAAGAAAGATATGGCGACTCTTCATCAGAAATAATGTCCTTAAAAGCTTTAAGAATAATAATTGTATATTGAGGAAGGACAATTGTTTCTTCAAATGTATCTGGATTCATGGCTACATCAATCCAGCCAGTTTCTTCTAATCGACGGCAAATAAAACTAGCTTTACTAGAAACTGTGTTCATTAATAAAGCGTCATCTTCTGTTGCATCAAATTCTTCATCCTCATAGGTGAATTTGTCTAAATCAGGAGCTTTTTCTTTTAATGATTTTACAAAATCGTTTTTAGAAATAATCGTTTCATCATTCTCCATTAAGGAATACAAAATTAGGAGGCTTTCAACATAAATGTATCTATTTTTCCCCCCGAACAGACCGAAATAGTTTTGTGGAATAATGTCAAATAAATTCATTTTTTTAAATCTATTAAATTATATCATTACTTGATATAATATACCTACAAATTTTTCTTTAATTTTTTATGAATTTTGAAAGAATTTACCCTCAAAAAAGCAAGATTTTTAAAATATTCGCCATATATTCCATTGTTTTACTTTTACTCATTTATGGCATTTTTTCGTCGCGATTTGGTTGGGCTTATCAAGCACCAGAAATGATTACTTCTTGTATAGTACAAGATGTGGCATGTATTGTTGTTTGGCTTGTCATTTCAATCATTTCTTTTTTCATTTTAACTCGTCAAAATTATTACGTTATTTTAAAAGATGGGATCATTCATCATAAATGGACCAAGGAAGTAAAATATAACTTTCAAGACATCTTATATATAGATAAAGATTATACAGAAAAACATTCAACCATTTTATTTTATACTTCTAAAGGTCATCCAATTTATTTAGTCTTAGATAAAGAAAATAAGATTTTAAACGCTATAAATAACAAGGCTAAAAATCTTATTTCTAAAGCCGAATATCATTCTAAATTTCCAAACGTTTCACTTTAAAATTTTTAGGAGGTTTATTAACATGAGAAAAGATTTTGGTGTAAAAACTTATATTTATCCACAACCAGTTTTAATGATTGCGACTTTTGATGAAAACAAAAATCCTGATTGCATGAACGCAGCTTGGGGAGCCATTTCTGATTTTAATAAAGTCTCAATCGCTTTAAGTGCAGAACACAAAACAGTTAAAAATATTTTAAAAACTAAAGCCTTCACGGTCTCTCCTGCTACTAAAAAATTTGTTAAAGAATGTGATTATTTAGGTATTGCAAGTGGAAATACTGTTTTAAATAAATTAGAGGTAGCTAATTTTCATATTATGGAGTCAAAGTTTGTTAACGCTCCTTTAATTGATGAGTTGCCTTTAACTTTAGAATGTAAACTTATAAATTATGATGAAAAAAGCGAAATTTTAGTTGGCGAAATTATCAACGTGTCAGTTGATGAAAGTATCCTTACTAATAATAAAATTGATCCTGATAAATTAGAAGCAATCTCTTTTGATCCAGCAAATACCTCTTATCTTCTTGTAAAAGGAAAAGTTGGAAATGCTTTTAAAGATGGAAAAGATTTATTAAAATAATAAAACCTAGATTTTTAAGACACTTTTTTGCTTTACATGATTTATTAATCTATGTTAAAATCTTAAGGCTGATTTGAAAGGAGGAAACGAAATGTCAAGAATTTGTCCTATTACTGGTAAAAAACCTATGAGCGGAAACAATCGTTCACACAGTTTAAGAGCCACAAGAAGAAGATGGGATGTCAATCTCCACACTTACAGAGTTGAAATTGATGGTCAAGTCTGCAAGGTAAGAATGAGCGCTAGAGCTTATCGTACTCTTAACAAATCACTTAAAGAAAATTAATTTAAAAGAGTTGCTGATTAAGCAACTCTTTTTAGTTAAGAGATTAATATTTCTTGTTTCTTTCATCGTATAATTTTTTCGCTTCAAAAAATCCTAAATTAGGGTTACTTTTCAAAAATCTTTCTAACTCTTCGTTTTTCTTATTTCTCTTCATTTTTTAATTAAAACTCCTTATATAAAAGAGATTGTAGACAATTGAAATTCAATATGTTCTAATGAAAAAAGGGGATAAACATGAACATACTAAGTATACCGATAATAGTTGGTTCGCTTTCTAATTTTGCTTCACGCGGATGCGGCTTTACTCTAGCAATTTGTTGATTTATGAAACTACAATATCAACTAAACCTTTATTTAGCTTTAATAAAAAAAGGTTATTATTCATTTGCGACTTTTAAAGAAGAGAAAAAGCAGATTGAGAAAAATATAAAAAATAATAATTTGAATGATCCAGATAAAGTAAAACTTTTAATAAGTGAAAGCGTTTCTTCATATAAAGAAAAATATAAAATGCATTTTGCTTTCATCCTTCTCCTTTTTAATCTTCTTTATTTTACTCTAGAACAAATTGTAGTATCTAACGGGAACAATGTATCTTCATATAATGCACTATTTTTTGAGATTGGTTTTTGCCTTGTTTTTTGTGTGTTCTTATTTTATGCACTTTTAACTTTTAAAAAGAGAAATCAATTAGATTTTATTCTTATCTTCTCTTTTATAATAACCTTTTACGTTAACAGCTATTCACTAGTATTGTTACATTCAGATTTAAAAGGGGAATACACTTCATATCAATATCTCTTTCCAATGATATTTAAAGGTCGTATAAATACTTATTTTTCATTAACTGCAATTAATTTATTAACTTCAATAACCTTCTTTTTTCTATTTAATTTCCTTAAAAGGAGAAAAAGAAATAGTAAAATTAATATTAATACTGAACAAGTGCCTTCCTCGAAAAAATTTAATCGAGCTACCCTAATAAATTTAATTCTTGTTTTTGCTTATGCTCTATTTCAACAAGTATTAATTTCTGATCCAATCTTGGAAGCGTATGTTCCATTAGTCTTTTTTATTCTATATCTGCCTTATATTCTTTATTTACTTATAGCCTTTCAAAAAAGAAAAAGTATTGACTTTATTTTAATAACAATTACTTTTATTTGTATTTCTTTTGATACTTTTTATCCTTTGTATCTTGCAAAAATTCCTGAGGGATTTTCCCCTAAAGTTTCACCTTCTTTTTCTCCTATTTTCCCACCATTTATTTATTCTTATTCATATATTTATAAAGGTGTTCTTTATGGAATTAAATATGGAATCTATTTAGGATTTCTTAATTTTTTAATTAATTTAATCGTTTTTATTCTTCATTTTATTAAAGCAAAAAGAAAAGCGATTAATTAATCGCTTCTAAGAATTAACTTTATTTTTTTAAATTACTTTTATAAATTAGAAAAACATTGTTATGCCTACAGGCAATAAATTTAAAATGTAGATAACGAAATTGCCCCATTCAAGCATTGCTAGATAATTGTAGCGAGGTCTATTAAATGTTTCAGCATCAACTTTTACCATTTTATTCCATCTTTTATAAGAAGGATTAAACATTAAAATGGCTTCAAAAATTAAAAGTAAAAATGAAACAATGAAGACGACAATTTGCGTGGCTTGATGAGGAGCGTTGACATAAAAATAATTATTATTTGGTAAAAAGAAGAGCGATAAAATCATTTCTAAAAGGTTCAAACAAACAAAAAACACTGCAAAAATTAGATGCATTTGATAATTTGAGAGTTTAATAAAGGTTAATGCATTATAAGCTAAAGCTGTAATGCAACTAATTGCAAACATGATATAAGCAACTGTCATTGCTCCACCCTTTTGTTGAGTTTCTAAAGCAAAAAATAGATAAGAAGAAGAAATTAAAAGCGTCCCAACAAAAAGAGCAATTGGATAAACATAACTTACTTTCGAGTTTCTTTTAAAACAATTAAGCTCAAAAGGAAAATATCTTAATAAACTGTATTTAGCATTGCCGGTTTTTGCAAAAGCTCTGCCTTCAATAACAAAAACTAAAATACAAATTATTAAACCAATTCCAATACTTGCTAAAAATGCGCCTTGTAATTCACTCATACTTCTACCTTTAATAGTTCATAACTTTCTTTCATATTTCTACTTTTATATAAGTAGCTCCCAATAACACAAATATCTACTCCGAAGTCTTCACACTTCTTAAAGGTAATATTGTTTATCCCTCCATCTACTTCTATTAAATATTTTAAACCATTTTTAATTTTTTCTTGAGATAAAAATTTAATCTTATCTAAAGCATTTTCCATAAATTTCTGTCCGCCAAATCCAGGTTCGACCGACATTATTAAAATTAAGTCAATTTCATTTAAAAAAGGTAAAAGAGCGGTCACATCAGTATTTGGTTTTATTGAGATTCCCGCTTTAACTCCTTTTTCTTTAATTTTTTGAATCAATAAATGGCGTTTTTCATCATTTTCAATTGCTTCATAATGAAAAGTAATTATATCGGCGCCAGCTTTAACAAAATCATCAAGATATTTAAAAGGATCAGAAATCATTAAATGAACATCATTGATTAAACCAAAATGATGAGAAATCGCTTCTAAAACTGGAGCTCCAAAAGAGATATTTGGTACAAAATGTCCATCCATTACATCAAAATGGAGATATTTAATTCCAATTTCTTTTGCTTTTAAGATTTCTTTTTCTAAATTTAAAAAATTAGCATTTAAAATTGAAATACTGACTTCCACTTCTCTTTTCATCGATTTCCTCCAAATATACGAGCAAATAAAGAGCCTCTTTTACGCATAATTCTTTTGTTTTTATATAAAGATAATATATCTTTTTTCATCTCACTTACGCTTTTATAACGTTCATCTAAATTTTTATTAACCGCTTTAAAAATAATATATTCAACTTCTTTTGGTAAATCGGGATTAATAGATAAAGGTGAAGGAACTTCTTTTTCAACTTGCATTATTGCAACATCATGTGGATTTTTTCCATCAAAAGGCACTCTTCCAGTTAAAAGCTCAAAAAAAGTAATCCCCATTGCATAAATATCACTTTGAAAAGTGGCTTTTTCTCCATATACAAGTTCAGGAGCTAAATATTGAGCAGTACCCATGATTTTTTTATTTTCGTTAACATTAATACCACTACCTAGTAAAATTGAAATTCCAAAATCGCCTAGTTTAATTCCTCCATCACTAGCATAATAAATATTTTGTGGTTTAATATCACGGTGAACAATGTTTTTAGAATGTACTTCAATTAAAGCATCACAAAGTTGAAGCATAATTGATGAACTTTCATTAAGAGAAAAACATCTTTTATAATCTAAAACATCCCTTAATGTTTGCCCTTTTACATATTCCGTTACAATATAAGGTAAATTATTATATTCACCATAATCGTAAATTTTAACAATATTTGGATGATTGAAAGCGGCTGAAAAACGAGCTTCATTTTGAAAACGAATTAAATTATCGATTCTTTTGGCATTCTCAAATTTAATGATTTTTAAAGCAACTTCACGGCGAAAAATTACATCGCGTGCCTCATAAACATCGCTCATTCCACCTTTTCCAAGTTCGCTAATTATTTTATAACGTTGTCCTACGACATCGTTTACTCTAATCATCAAGCGTCTCCCAAAGGGCAATTGTTATATTGTCACTTCCACCATTAAAATTAGCTAAAGAAATTAAAGATTGAACTTTATCACTTGTTGGAATTTTCATTTCAAGGACATTTAAAATATCTTTTTCTCTAACATTATTATATAAACCATCACTACAGATAAAGACAGCTTCGCCATGATACTCTAAAATTCGCACATCTGCGCTTAAAGAAGGGAAAATACCAACAGCATTAGTTAAAACATGCCTTTCAGGGTGTGTTAAAGCTTCTTCTTTACTAATTTGACCAGATTTAACTAAAAAATTAACATAGGTTTGATCTTCACTTAATTGAATCAATTTCCCTTTTCTTTTTATATATATACGAGAATCTCCACAATTTAAAAGAACAAGTTTGTCTTTCATAATTAACGCCATTGAAAGAGTTGTCCCCATTCCTTTATAGGTAACGTCTTGATCTTGTAAATTAAAAATCGTGGAATTTGCAACTTTAGTAATATTTTTTAACCATTTAGAAGCAAAATATGCATTTAAAAAGCCTTTTTTATCTTTAAAAGCTTCTGAAATTATTCTAACTGTTTCAAAAGAAGCGAAATCTCCTTTATTATGACCTCCCATTCCATCGGCCACAATTAAAAGGACATTGCCACTTGAATTTGTAACAATTTTGGTTTCATCTTCATTTGAACTTCTGACTTTTCCTATATCAGTTCTATAACAATAATTCCCTCTAAATGCGTTTTTCATCTTTAGCTCTTAATTGGCCACAAGCAGCATCAATGTCGCTCCCAAATTCCTTTCTAATTGTTGCGGTAACCCCATTTTTCATTAATGTATCTAAAAATTCATGAACTGTTTTATCATCACTTCTACGATATTTCATTTCATTAACTTCATTATAAGGTATTAAGTTAACATAGGCCAAAGTTCCTTTGATAAGTCTAGCAAGTTCTTTGGCGTCTTCCTTACTATCATTAATTCCTTTAAGAAGAATATATTCAAAAGTAACTCTTCTTCCAGCAGTCTTTTCATAATATTTAACAGCTTTCATAAGCTCATCTAAAGGATAAACCCTGCTAATTGGCATTATTTTGTGTCGTATTTCATCATTTGGCGCATGTAAAGAAATTGCTAAATTAATTTGCATTCCTTCTTTTGCATAATCATAAATTCGTGGAATAATTCCACAAGTTGAAACAGTAATATGGCGAGCCCCAATTTCTAAGCCATGAGGATGATTTAAAATACGAATAAAATCCATGACGTTTTCATAATTATCAAATGGTTCACCTGTTCCCATTACAACAACATGAGTTATTCTTTCATCATTTCCTTCTTCTTTTAATAAATCATTTAAAACAAGTATTTGGCCAAGCATTTCGCTTACTTTTAACTCTCTTTTTTTCTTTAAAAGTCCACTTGCACAAAAAGCACAGCCCATATTGCAGCCAACTTCACTAGAAACACAAGCAACGTTTCCATAGTTATAGCGCATTAAAACAGTTTCTACTTTATCGTGATCTTCAAGTTCAACTAATAGTTTAATTGTTCCATCTTTACTAATTTGCTTAGTAAAAATTTGTGGTTTTACAAAAGTAAAATCACTTTTAAGTTTTTCTCTAAAAGTTTTAGAAATGTCACTCATCTCATCAAAATCAGTGATTCCGCGTTTATAAACCCATTTAAAAATTTGGGTAGCGCGAAATTTCTTTTCACCTAAAGAAACAACTAGGTCCTCTAGTTTATTTAAACTATAGTCGTAAAGATTAATCATTATTGATTGTCTTTCTTTTCAAATACGGCGTAATAGAAAACCGAATTATCTTTTTCAAATGGGAAATATGTATTTTCTTTGATAAGCTTGAAATCTTTATTCTTCTCTAAAAATTTATGAACAATAAGCATTGTTTCTTTAATATCAAAGGTAGGAACAGCATAAATTAATTTACCACCATCTTTAACATATTGAGGAACATCCATTAATTCATTTAGTTCATTTTCGATAATTGAATCAAGAGTATTTTCATCAAAAATGATTCCATATTCTGGAGTTCTTCTTAGCATTTCAAGATTACTATTTTTTGGTAAAAGTACAAAAATATCTTGTTTTTCAGAAAGATGAGCGATTAATTCAGTTTCGCTAGATTCATAAATATCTAGTTTATCTTTTTTAAGAGGTTTTATTTTTGAATATAAATCAGGGTTTAAATGTGGGTTATTACTTGCTAAAGAAACCTTGTTTGTCCCTTCAAGATATTTATTGATAAAGGCAACGTAAATCGAGTTCTTTTCTTCAAAATAAAAAGTAACTGCTGAATTTTCTAAACTTGGTAAATCTCTAATCATATCAAATTCAGCTTTTTGAATTGGTAAAAGTTTAGATTCACGAACAAGTTGATCTTTTCTAATAGAAGTTTTGCTCTTGTATTCAAAAAGAGTTGGTTCCACTTCTTTAAAGTTAGCTAATTCACTATCGTCAACTTCCCCAAGGATTTTATTTAAAACTGCATATTGACGTGGCATTTTAAAAAGTGAATGAACAGTATCTAATCCATAATCACGACCATATTGAGTATGGAGCATTTTTATAATCCATTCAGGTAAGTTGGTAATGCATGATAAATATGTTCTTGGAGATTTAGCCATCTTTTTTGTATTTAATGTTTCTTTTAGGAAACCATTTTTATCTTCAAGCGCTTTTTTAAAGTTTGCTTTGATTTCATCATCAAACTTAACTTGATAAAGATTTAATTTTGAAACAAGGTAAGAAAGCGAATCTTTTTCATCAACAAGCTTTTTAAATAAATTATTGACGTAAACTAGACCAATATAAATTACAGGTTCTTCTTGAGTCGCATTAAAAACAGCTTCAGCAATAACTTTTATTGCAAAATAGTTTCTTAAAAAGATACCAGCAAGTGAACTCATTGCACTAAATTCGTCTTTTGAAACTCCCTTGCTATTATTTTTTACTGCAATTGAAAATGATAAGTGATCTTTTAAAACACTTTTTAAAACATTAAAGCTATGGTCGTAAACCCTAGTATTCATAGCTAATTCCCTCCGTTTATTTTCTTATCAAAGTCTTCAAATATATTTCCAAGATATGGTTCTTCATAACCTTCTTCATCTCTTTCATCATGAAGGTCTTCTTCAAGTGTTTCATCATCACTAATTTCAACACTATTGTCCTCAGTCATGAAGCGTGGATGAGTATCGTCAATAAATTCATAACGATTGTCTTGGCTATAATAGTAAAATTCAATGGCTAAATTTATGCAGGCATCTTTCATAAACTCGTGAATAATCTTAGCTGCTTCCTTTTCCATCACTTTGACTTTTAATGGAGCATGAACTCTAACTAAAACATTCCATGTATTTTGCTCGACGCCATCATGAATGTATAAACATTCAGGCGCATAAAAATTAATATCTTCCTTCTTGCACTCAAAAATATCCGCTAAGCGTGGAGTCATTTCTTTTGAGATTTGTCTGACAAGATATGGATCTAAACCTAATATTGAAACTGTAATCATATTTCCTCACATTTTTAACAATAATAATCATAGATTATTATCGCCTCTTTTTCAATTTTTAATCTTGCAGTGTCACATATGTCAAAAATGCCACATCAACAAAGTGGGAGAATATAGCCAAAAATCAGCTAAAAAATCATACTGTATTGTGCAATCTCCTTTAAATTTTGAGCATATTTAGACAAAATTGTGGGAAATACAAAAAATCTCTTAATTCTTTTCTATGTAATACGAATATTTTAAAATCAAACTTCTAAATATCATTTCATATAAATTCTTTTATTAAAAGATAAGAAAAAAAGTCTAGTTTTGCAAGGTATTTAAAATTTTTAAAACTTTTTTCAAAAAATTTGAAATAATTTTGACTTAACAGTTGTCTATATTAATGACAAGCATAAAAGATAATTTAGAAAGTATATGGATTGAAATTAAGTTTAATTGAAACCTTATTATCGTTTTTATAAACAGAAAGTAGTTCTTCAATCGGCTCTACAAGATCTACTAGCCTCTTATATTTTATAAAAATGTTTTTCCAACACTTATATTTTGTATAGTTCAAAATAGATGGACCATAGATTTTAACATCTTTTAATCCTAGGCTTACAAAATAATTTTTAATATTTTTAACAAAATAGTCTAAGTTTGCAGCGTTTTTTGTCGAAACTTCAATTGCTAAGATTGACAAGAAAGGAGGATTTAAAAAAAGTTTTCTATTTTTCATCTCTTCTAAATAGAATGAATCATAATCTTGTTTTGTAGCAGTTAATATCGCATAGTTAGTAATAGCACTGCTTTGAATGATAGCAACGCCTTTTTCTTTTTTTCTGCCACACCTTCCAATAACTTGTGCAAGAAGAGAAAAAGTCATCTCGTTACTTCTATAATTTGGAAAATTTAATAATGTGTCTGCATTTAAAACTCCAACTAATTTTACATCGTTAAAGTCGTGACCTTTAGCAACAATTTGCGTTCCAATAAGTACTTGAGCTTCATTATTATTAAATGCTTTAAGTATAGCCTCTATTTGATATGTTTTTGATGCTCGGTCGCTATCTAAAACAAGGTATTTAGTTTGAGGAAATATTTTCTTAAAATCATCTTCAACCTTTTCGATTCCAAACTGACCAAATCCTAAAAATGTTGATTCACATTTTGGGCATTTTTTAGGAACTGTGATTTTATATTCACAATGATGACAATATAAAATCTTTTTCTCCTTATGATAATGTAAAGGCAAACCACAATGAGGACATTTAAAAACATGCCCGCACTCTTTACACATCATATAATTTGAAAAACCTCTTCTATTAATAAAGAGAATTGCTTGTTTGCCTTCGGCTAAAGTTAGTTTGAGTCTTTTAATTAGTTCAAGTGAAAATACGCCAGATATGGAAGAATAGTTTTTATAGTTTGTGCTATCTATTAATAAAACATCAGGTAAAGGAACATCGTTATATCTTTTAGTCAATTCAATAAGCTTATAAACATTATTTTTGGCTCTAGCCATATCTTCAATAGCTGGAGTTGCAGAGCCAAGTACCACTTTTGCTCCTTCAATTTTTGATCGCAATATCGCTACTTCTTTTGCATTATATAAAAGACCTTGATCATCTTGCTTATAGCATTCATCATTTTCTTCATCAATGATAATAAGCCCCAGATTTTTTACAGGCGCAAAGATGGCGCTTCTTGTGCCGATTACAATATTTGCTTTCCCATCCGATATTTTTCGATATTCATCGTATAATTGTGCGTTTGTTAAGGAAGAATGCAATACAGCAATATTGTCTTTAAAAAAATTATAAAGTCGAGAAATCATCAAAGGAGTTAAAGATATTTCCGGAACAAGTACAATCGAACCTTTTCCCTCATTAAAATATTGTTCAATTAACTTAATATAAATTTCCGTTTTACCACTACCAGTTACCCCTTTTAGCAAAATTGGACGCTCGTTCTCGTTTATTATATTGATATAAGCTTTTTCTTGTTCAGCTGTTAAAGTAATGGTATTTTCGTAATTTGAAAAGATTTGTTTCAGCGAGTATCTATATTTTTCTTCTTTTTTAACTAAAATAATTCCTTTATCAATTAGTGATTCTAAGCTTTTTGTTTTATTTAAATCTTTTTTTAAGATAATTTCTTTATTATCAAACTTCTCTAGTATTTTGCTTTCGTTTTTAGTGAGATTATAATCGTTTATCTTAGATTTATTTACGAAATAATATTCGACTTCTTGAATCTTGGCTGAGTTCTCAAAAGTCTTTTTAGGTTTTAAAGAAGGTGGAAGCATTGTTTGTAAAACACCTATTAAAGGATACATGTATCTCTTCTTAAGCTCTAAAGCCAATCTTAAAAGATTGCTTGTTAAAATTGGCTTTTTATCAATTACTTCTTCTACAAAAGAAAGATTAATGCCTAATTCTTTTTCAATTTCATCTTTACTTTTGTCCTTGAATTCAGATGAAACAACATAACCTACTATTTCATTGTTATTAAAGTTTATTTTTACTCTAACTCCTGAAAAGACCTCTTCATGAGATAAATAATAAAAAGTCCTATCCAGAAGATAGACGTTTATTTGAGTTAAAACTTTAAGTAAATACATATCTACTTAAATTATAAAGACATTTTAGATTTTATTATATCGCTAATTTCTTTAGCGGCTTGTTCAGGCGTAATATCAACAACTTTAAAATCGTATAGATCTTGTAAAGAAATCTCACTTCTAGCTTTTGAAAGTCTTTCTTGAACAATTTCTTCTTCTTCAGTTCTTCTACCTCTGATTCTTTTTTCAAGTTCTTCTAAAGATGGTGGTAGTAAAAAGATAGATAAGAAAAGATTATCACCTTTTGTTTTTTCCATTACTGCTCGCGCACCATTAGTTTCAATTTCAAGAAGCACATTTTTCCCTTCATTTCTTAATTTCTCAACATAAGTCTTAGGTGTGCCATAACTATTGTTAACAAAACGAGCATGTTCAAGAAGCTCATCATTATCAATTGCTTTATCAAATTCTGCTTGCGAGACAAAGAAATAGTCTTCTCCATCTACTTCCCCGACTCTTGGCTTTCTAGTCGTCATTGAAATAGAATAGGCAAGATTTAAAGACTTGTCTTCCATTAAGATTTTTCTTACAGTCCCTTTTCCAACTCCACTAGGACCGCTTAATACGATTAAAAGCCCTTTCATAAAAAAATTATAGACTTTTAAAAAATCGATATTCAATAACAATCGTGAAAAAAATGATTGCTTTTTTAAGAAAGCGTTTACATTTTTTTAAAAAATCAAAAATCTTGATAACTTTGTGCCTATTTAATCGGAAAAATTAACATTTATGAAGCAAACCGCACTATAAGATTAATGTGAACTTAGTCAACAACTAGATAAATTTATTAGTTTCAAGTATTATAAATAGCGTTATTATGACATTTATTGAAAGATTAAAAGAAAATATCAACGAAATTAATTCATCTTTATCAGGCACCTATCTTAATAAAATTCAATGCCTTAGCGATTATGATTATCTCTTTTCCTTTTCCAAAAGTAAAAGCAAAGGAATTTTCATTTCTCTTAATGTCAAGAATCCTTTTTTAAAACTTACTGATAAAAAGTTTCTATTTAATCAAAGCAACGCTTTCTTTTTAAGATTAAAAGGTAAACTTTTAAATTCTCTTTTTTTAAAAGCATCCATCTATAATGATGATAATATCCTTGAGTTGGAGTTTATTAAAACCACCGACACCTACGATAAAATTCATTATTCTTTAATTTTTGAAATATTTAAGAGCAATTCGAACTTAATCTTGCTTGTTGATAAAAAGGTTGATGAGGCGTTCCGTTTTAAAGGTATTGACACGCATCATCCAGTTTTAAGAAATGGAATATATGAAGCTCCAACAAAAGCTCAATTCTCTAAAGAAATAAGTGAAAAAGATCTATTAGCTGAAGAATCCTACTTTGAAAATATAGAGAGATTGCACCTCGCCCAGAAATATAAAGAAATTAATCTTGAGCTAAAAAGAAGAAAAAAATCATTAGAAAAGAAATTAGAAAAAATTAAAGAAGACCAAGTAGAAGCAAAAGAAAAACTCAAATATAAAGATTATGCTGACTATCTTTTAACTATCCTTTCTGAAATTAAAAGAGGAGATGAATATTTCGTTTACGAAGATCAAAAAATAAAATTAAACGAATCTTATTCTCCATCTCAAAATCTAGAACGCTTTTATAAGATTTATAAAAAAGCAAAATCTACAATTCTTTCTACGGATGAGTACATTCAAAAAACAGAAGATGAAATTGAATATTTAAGTTTAGTAATTAGTAACTTACCATTATTTAATGAAGATGATTATGAAGAAATAATTCAAGAACTTATTAACAAGAAAATACTTAAAGTTAGCCATTATAAAAAGCCTAAAAATATCAAAAACGCTGCAAAACCTTATTATATTATGTTTAATGGTACTAAAATTGGCTTTGGAAAAAATTCATTGCAAAACGATAATCTAACATTTAAATACGCAAGCAAAGATGACTATTTCATTCATTTAAAAAATATTCATTCAAACCATTTAATTGTTTTTAAAAAAGATCTTGATGACAAAACTCTTGAATTTGCCTTAGAGTTCGCTTTATTTTTATCAGGTAAAAAAGATGCTGAGATTATTCTTGCAAAAGTAAAAACAATCAAAAAAGGAAAAGAACCTGGGCTTGTTTTATTAACAAATTATGAATCATATTTTATTAAAGAATTTCATTATGACTTTAATAAATATTTAAAAAACGTTAGTCGTTTTTAAATTCGTTTTCTAAAAAATTCTCTCCTTTAATTGTCTCATAAGTTGCTAAACCATAGAATTTCCTTTGTCTAAGACATTCATATAAAACTAGAGCAACACAATTGCTAAGATTTAAACTTCTAGCACTTATTGTCATAGGAATACGACATGTTTTATCAATATTTTCTTTAAGAATCTCATGAGGTATGCCGGTTGACTCACGGCCAAACATAAAATAAATGTCCTCTTCAATATTTGAGTAATCAAATGATGAATACACTTTATTTGAATAACGAGTTACATAATAGATATTTTTACCTAAGAAATCTTTTAAAAACTCATCATAGTCTTTATAAATAACAAAATCGCTTTCTTTAATATAGTCCATGCCAGCTCTTTGAAGTTCTTTCTCTGTTAAAGAAAACGTTAAAGGTCCAATTATAAAAAGCTTAGCTTCGCTTGCCATACATGTTCTAATAATATTACCAACATTACCTGGTTTCTCAGGTCTATACAAAATTATTCCAACCATGTTTAAAATTGTAGCACAATAAAGGCCCTACTTTTATAATATTTGTAGTTATGATTCATGGCGTTAAAAGACTTTTTGAAGAGATTACAAGCAAGGAAGTTCGTAGTCAAATCCCAATCAAAGAAGGCATCACTAATGAGAATTATTTGATTAATGATGCTTATGTTTTCCGCCTACCTCGAAAAGACCATGATGAATTAATAAATTACAAACTTGAAAAAGAAGTTTATGAAAAAATAGAGCCTTTAAAGATATCTGAAAAGGTCATTTTTTTAGATAGTAAGAAAGGTACAAAAGTTAGCAAATTTGTTCATAATACAAGATTTTATTTTTCTACACCTAATGAAGAGCAAATCCGCTATGTTAGCAAAACACTCAAAAAACTTCACACCTCTAAGATTAAGGTATCTAAAGATTATGAGCCTTTCAAAAAAATTGAATATTACAAAAAATTTGTTGATTCTGCAGCTTTTTTAGACCAAAAATTCGAGAAATTAGTATTTAAAGAGATTAATTCTTTAGATGATAAAAAAGAATATTGCCTCTGCCACAATGATTTAGTACATCATAATCTGCTCTTTAAATTTAATGGCCTTGTTTTAATCGATTGGGAATACGCCTCAATGAACTCTCCATTATTTGATTTAGCAAGTTTCATAAGTGAAAACAATTTATCAAAAGAGCAAGAAGAATTCTTTTTAAAACAATATTATGGATATAAATTTAGTAATCTTAAAATGAAAAAAGTCGATATCTATTGTCGCTTTTTAGATATTATTTTCTACTATTGGGCACTTCATTATTACAAAAAAAGAGGAGATAAAATTTACTATGATATCTCCATTGAAAAATTTAATCACATTAAAGAAGCAATGATGAATATCAAGAATTTCTATAAGCTTTAAGCATCTCTTTCTTCATATAACTTGATACAGCGAAGAATAACTTCCTTTGCTTTTCCTGCTCCTTCAATTTCCCCTGTCAAAAGTTTACTTCCTTCTAATTTTTTATAGACATCAAAAAAGTTTTTAATCTCGTCAAAAATATGTTTTGGTAAATCGCTAGTGTCATAATAAGAGTTATAAAAAGGATCATCAACACTTACACCAATAATTTTTGAATCTCTAGCCCCACTGTCTATTACTTCCAAAACCCCAATAGGTCTTACAGTTAAGGTTGTTAAAGGATATAATTTTTCACTACATAAAACCAAAACATCTAATGGATCGCCATCTTCACAATAAGTTAAAGGAATAAATCCGTAATTATGTGGATAATGAGTCGAAGTAAACAAAACTCTGTCGAGTTTGATTAATCCAGTATCCTTGTCTAATTCGTATTTAGTTTTGCTTCCTTTAGGAATTTCAATAACAGCTTTAAACAATTCTGGTTTGACATCACTTTTTTTAAATAACGAAAAAAGCTTTCTTTGACCTTCTTTATCCATAATTTTTTTCCTTTAAGTATATTTATTATCATTTAAAAACTTTCAAAAAGCAATTTAAAAGAGCTATCTTTAGATAGCTCTCATTATTAATACTTAAAAAGGTTTAATTAACTTTCTCTCTTGCAAATTTATCAAAAGCTTTGACCTCTTCTAGAGTCGAAAATTTCGCCATTACAAAAGAGTCGCCCATATCGTCTCTTAAAACGTGTGGATATGTCCCATAGAAACAAACGTTGTTATGATAATTCTTAAGAATTTCATCAAGCGAGTGAAGATATTTATATTTATTTCTTCTACTACATGCTACAGCAAAATATTTGGTATAAGACATATCTTCACGATTTTCATCATAAGCAATGCTGTCAGCATAAATTTCATAGCAATTTGTAGAGTTTGCAAAGTTAATAAGATCTGGGGTGTACGCTCCAGCTGGTCTCATATTTGCTTCAAGAGGAATAATAGTTCCCTTCTTTCCTAAATATGGGTGATCTTCATTTAATACAAACCACTCAAGATGAAAAAAACGATTTTTCACTTCAAAGGCTTTTATTGCTTTTTTGCCCATTTCTAAAAATTCATCACTGATTTTAGGAACACAATAATACATATCATCAAGTTCTTGCTCAACGATTGCACTATTATCGTTTTCAAAAACGTTAGAGGTTGCAAAAATTACATCTGATTTGCTATCGCTTACCCCATCAAAGGAAATAATTTTTCCGTTTACATACTCTTCCATAATGTAAACTTTTTTAGGGTCTTTCCTAGCAAACCAAGCTTCTAATTCAACTTCATTATTAAACTTATGTGTATCTTGAGCGCCTACACCATTATTAGGTTTAGCAAATACAGGATAATTCACAGTATTTGCAAATTCTTTAGCTTTTTCTAAACTGTCAACGAGAATATATCTAGCACATTTAAGCCCTGCTTTTGCATAATATTCTTTTTGAAGAGACTTTAATTTATACTTTTCAATATCATTTAAAGTTGGCCCAGTAGTTACGTTAAATTCACTTCTTAATCGAGCATCTTTTTCGAGCCAATATTCGTTATTGCTTTCAATATAATCTATCTTTCCATACTTATCTTGAAAATATTGAACTGCTTTCTTCTCATTTTCAAAATCATCCATATTAGTACAGCAATAGTATTCATCTAATGCAAAACGACATTCTTCCCCAAGTTCATTATAAGGAGCATCTCCTATACCTAGAACTCTAAATCCTCTGTTTTTTAAAGCTAGACAAAATCTCCAATAACTTGAAGGAAAATGTGGTGAAATAAATATAAAATTTTTCATCATCCCGGCCCTCGTCCCTCGTACTTTTTATTTTACTTTAAAAGTTTTAGTCTGTTAATTGCTTTTTTAAGGCTAAAAGATGCATTTTCGTAGGTTTCTTTATCGTTTTTGGCAACTTGAGAGAGAATTTTTAAGGCTTCATCACGCGCTTTTTCAATCCTCGCTTTATCAAGTTCGTCTTCTTTTTCATATGTTTGAGCAAGTATTATTGCCTCGTTATTTTTAAAATTTATAGTCCCTCCACTAATTGCAAAATATGTCGTTTTTGCGGAGTTTATTATATAAAAAGTGCTTATGTGCAACATTGCAGTAAAGGGAGTATGGCCAGGTAAAAGTCCAATTATTCCGTGATCTGGAACGTCCAAATAAATGGAGTCGATTTCTTCACAATAAGATTTTCCATCGACTGAATATATCTTAAAACTAATTTTATTTTTCATGGTGATTTTCTTTAATTTCGTCTACTGTTCCACGATATAAAAATTCGCTTTCAGGATATTTATCAAATTCTCCTTCAAGAATTCGCTTAAAAGAAGAGACTGTATCTTTTAAATGAACATAAACTCCTTGCTTCCCAGAATATGCCTCTGCAACATGGAAAGGTTGTGATAAGAAATTTCGAATTTTTCTTGCTCTATTGACAATTAACTTATCGTCCTCACTTAATTCTTCCATACCTAAAATAGCAATTATGTCTTGGAGTTCTTTATATCTTTGAAGAATTGCTTGAACGCCTCTAGCCACTTTATAGTGTTCCTCACCAATAATTTTAGGATCAAGAATATTTGAACTGCTTTCAAGAGGATCGACCGCTGGATATATTCCTAAAGCAGCGATATTTCTATCTAAAACAGTTTTTGCATCAAGATGGCTAAAAGTCGTAGCAGGAGCAGGATCTGTTAAATCATCGGCTGGGACATAAACAGCCTGAATAGACGTAATTGAGCCACTTTTTGTAGAGGTAATTCTTTCTTGAAGTTGACCCATTTCGGTAGCAAGAGTTGGTTGATAGCCAACCGCGGAAGGCATTCTACCAATCAAAGCACTAACTTCACTTCCAGCTTGTGTAAATCTAAAAATATTATCTATAAAAAACAACACATCTTGATGAGCATTATCTCTAAAATATTCAGCCATTGTCAAAGCTGATAGAGCAACTCTCATTCTAGCACCAGGTACTTCATTCATTTGACCATAAACAAGAGCGGTTTTATTAATAACTCCTGTTTCTTTCATCTCATTATAGAGGTCATTTCCTTCACGACTTCTTTCACCTACTCCAGCAAAAACAGAAATACCATTTTGTTCGGTTGCAATGTTATTAATCAATTCTTGAATTAAAACAGTTTTACCAACGCCAGCTCCACCAAAAAGTCCGACCTTACCGCCTTTTACAAAAGGACACAATAAGTCGATAACTTTAATTCCGGTCTCTAAGATTTCTTTTTGAGGAATTTGCTCTTTAAAAGCTGGAGCCTCTCTATGAATTGGCATTTTTCTTGCATTATTAATACTAGCGTTATCTTCTCTTCCATCAATTGGCTTACCTAAAACATTAAACATTCTACCTAAAGTCGCTTCACCCACTGGAACTTCAATTGGTTTATGTGTATTAATAACTTCCATGCCACGTTTTACTCCATCAGTCGGAGACATAGCAATGCAACGGCAAACATCATCACCAACATGTTGTTCAACTTCAAGAACTAATGTTTCCTCGTTTAATTTTAAAGTTAAAGCAGTCAAAATTGGAGGTAAACAACCATCTAAAAAGCGTACATCAATAATAGGTCCAACTGCTTGGACTAAAACACCTTTTTCAGCTTCTTTATTTAATATGTTTTTCATGTTAATCGCCTCCTATTTATTTGCACTTCCATTGACAACTTCAGTAATCTCTTGAGTGATGCTAGCTTGACGGGCTTTATTAAATTCAAGAGTAAGTTTTTCAATTAAATCTTTTGCATTTTTATCTGCATTATCCATTGCATTTCTTCTTGAAGCCACTTCAGAAAGGTAACTTTCAAAAATTTTAAAATATAAATCAGTAACAATATATAGTCTAGTAAACTCATGGGTGAACAAGACTAAACCAGGCTCAAAATCGCCATTATTAAGTCCACTTTTCTTATCAAAGTTAAATTCCACTGGTAAAATTGAAGATTTTTTAGGAACAAAGGATATCGGATTTTGATATTTTGTATAAAGTAAAATAATTTCTCTGTATTCCTTTTCTTCAAATTTTTCAATTAAATAATGAGATAAAGTTCTTAAGTTAGAAACGCTAAAATCATCTAAAATGTCCGCAAAACTATCATTAATTTTAACATTATCGCCTTCTAAATCCTGAATTAAATTCTTGCCAATTATTAAAAGCTCATCGCCTTTTTTATACTCACTTTCAAGTAACTTTTTTATATTGATATTGTAAGCTCCACACATTCCCATCGAAGAAGAAACAACAACAATCAATCTTTTTTGACTACCCTCATTCTTTTTTATATAAGGAACATCAAGCGAATTTACTTTTGCAGCACTAAAACAGGTTGAAGCAAGATCTTTTAAGTAATGATAGTAATCTTGATGTATCATTATCTCTTTTGAAAGTTTAGAAAATTTAACGCTACTTACTAGTTTCATAGCGCTTGTCAATTTCTTAGTTGCTTCAACTGTTACAATTCTCTTTTTTACTTTGTTTAAACTTTGACTCATTTCTTCTTAAATTCTTGTTCCTTTTTAAACTCACTTATAGCCTCATAAAGTTTTTTCTCTAATTCTTGACTAAGTTCTTTTTTGACCTTAATTTCATCAAGAACCTTTTTATGGAAGTTATTCATATACGTCCATAGATTTTCTAAAAAGCTATTAACACTTGCTACATCTAAATCATCTAAAAATTTATTTTTTACAGCAAAAATCTCTAAAACTTCTTTTTCTAAAATATACGGAGAATATTGATCTTGCTTTAAAACTTCAGTTAAAACTTCACCATGTTTAATTGTCTCTTTTGTCTTTTTATCTAGGTCACTACCAAATTGTGCAAAATTAGCTAACTCTTTATAACTAGCAATTTCCATTTTCATAGAGGAAGAAACTTGCTTCATCACTCTATATTGAGCATTACTTCCAACTCTGCTTACTGAAAGTCCTACATCAACAGCTGGTCTTTGACCTGCATTGAATAAATCCGTTGATAAAAATATTTGTCCATCAGTAATAGAAATAACATTTGTTGGGATATAAGCACTGATGTCACCAGCTAAAGTTTCAATTATAGGTAAAGCTGTAATGCTTCCTCCACCTAACTTTTTATTAAGTTTAGCTGCTCTTTCTAAAAGTCTTGAATGAAGATAGAAAATATCTCCTGGATAAGCTTCTCTTCCTGGACTTCTTTTTAGTAACAATGATAAAGCTCTATAAGCGATTGCATGTTTACTTAAATCGTCAAAAATAATTAATACATCTTTACCTTTTTCCATCCAGTATTCAGCCATCGACATACCAGCAAATGGCGCAATATATAAAAGAGGTGACAATTCACTCGCACTAGCATTTACGATTAAAGTATATTCCATCGCTCCAAAACTGTTTAATTTATCATAAATCGTTGCAACACTTGAATTTTTTTGACCAATTGCAACATAAATACAAATTACATTTTTACCTTTTTGGTTAATAATTGTATCAACTGCAATAGCTGTTTTGCCACTTTGTCTATCACCAATTATTAATTCTCTTTGCCCCTTACCTATTGGAATTAAAGCATCGATACATTTAATACCAGTCTCAATTGGAGAATTAACACTTTCTCGAGCAATGATTGGAGGAGCTTTTCTTTCGATTGGATATCTTAGTGAAGTTTTGATATCTCCTCTATCATCGATTGGTCGACCTAAAGCATCAACGACGCGTCCTAATAACTCATCCCCTACTGGGACAGTTGCAACTTTTCCTGTTCCTTTAACTGTGTCGCCTTCTTTAACTTTATTGGCTTCACCTAATAAAACAGCACTTAATGAATCTTCTTCAAGATTCATAACCATGCCATAAACGCCGCCCTGGAATTCCAAAAGTTCACCTAAAATAACATCTTGAAGGCCATAAATTATTGCGATTCCATCACCAACTTCTACAACTGTTCCTAAATTTTTATTATATTCAGTGGTCTTATTAAAATTTTCTATTTCTTTTTTAATAAGGGAAGATATTTCATTTGCTTTAATTTCCATATAAATTTACTCGCCTCCCAAAATTGCTATTTTCATTTTTTCAAGTTTGTTAATTAAACTCGCATCATAAACGTTGTCCTTAATAGAAACAATAAATCCCCCAAGAAGACTTGGATCATAAACCGTTTCTAATTCAATCTTTGCCTTTTCGTTTTCTTCGATAGCCTTAACAATTTTTCCCATCGTTTCTTGATCTATTTCTTTTGCTAAATAAATTTTGCCTTCCTCGATATGAAGATAATCATTAAAACGATAATTAGCTTCTTTAAAAATTTTTCCTAAATATGCGGCGCGCTTATTTTTAACAATTATTTTTATAAATGAAACTAAAGAAGGTAATACATTTTTAAAAGAGTCATCAATTGTTTTATATTTTTCACTTAAAGGGATATTATAATCGCCTAAAAAATGGACATAATCAAAATTAGTTTTAAAGACTTCTTTTAAAACTTTAATTTCTTTTCGGTATTCTTCGACTTTACCTTCTTCAATCGCTACTTCTAAAATCGCAATTGCATAATTATTAAAAAGCGCTACTTCACTCATATTTACTCTTTATTTTCTCGCTTTAAATCTTTTACAAAATCGTCAACAAGCTTTTCGTTGTCTTTTGTATTCACTTCTCTTTCAAGAAGCTTACTAGTCATTGAAAAAGCTACATCAACAATATCTTCTTTGATTTCTTTTTGAGCTTTGCTTTTTTCTTCTTCTATCGTTTTATAAGCATTAGCCTTAACTTTCTGAGCCTCAAGATTAGCTTCTTTAAGAATTGTCTCGCGTTCACTCTTTCCCTTTTCTCTTGCTTCATCGATGATTTTACTTGCATTATCTCTAACTTCTGCAAGCTTTTTCTCTGATTCGTAAAAGTTTTCTTTAGCTTTTTGCTTTAATTCTTCAGCCTCTTTTCTTTCATCGTTTAAAATTTGGCTTCTTTTATCAAGGTACTTTCTTACAGGTTTATAAGCAAATTTTGTAACAACAATAATTAGAACAATAAAAGCTAAAAGTTGGACTAAAAAAGCCCAAATATTTGGAATGAGTTTTGCTTCAATACTGTTGCTTAAAGAATTTCCTAATTCATCGGTAGAGCAACTAGTTAAAAGAAACAAAACAGGAAAAATAGTTAATAGATATTTAATTTTTCCTTTTTTCTTCATAGCCTATCCAATAAAAAGCATTAATAAAGCTATCAAAAGTGAATAAATAGCGGTTGTTTCGGTTAATGCACAGCCTAAGATCATACCTGTTCTTAATTTTCCATACATTTCAGGATTTCTTCCCATGGCTTCCATAGTTTTTCCACAAACATAACCTTCGCCAATACCACTAGCACCAAGACCAAAGGCCATAAGTCCAATTCCAATATAGACCATGCCAGTTGGGTCGCTTGCCAAGACATTAACTAAATTTAATAATATATCCATTTTAGGTTCCTCCTAATTTCTAACTACTTGAAGTTCTAATTCATTACTTTCTTCGTTTTGTTCATTAAAGATAAATATCATAGTAAGCAATATAAAAACTGTTGTTTGAACAAAACCTGAAAAAAGATCAAAATACAAATGTAAAATTGGGGTGAAAATTGGTGCAATAAATATACCTGCTGGACCTGAAGCACCATTTACAACTCCTCCAATAGCATTAGCCCAGTAATTACCCATAAATGCTGAGCCAAAAATCATATTAGAAATGTTTTCTAATCCAAAATAAACAATCGACATGATGCAAAATCCGCTCATTGCATTACCAAACATACGCAAAGTCATCGAAAGTAAAGGTGCCCGCATCGTTATGAGATTAATTGGCAAAAAGACAGGGAATGGATCGATGTAACGTTTAAAATATTTAAGTTTATTTTCTTTTGCGGCAGTATAGTGAATTAAAACAAATGTGCATAAAGCTAAAGATAAAGGGACTCCTAAATAAGTCATTGGTGAAGGTAATCCAGTTAATCCAAAGGTAAACGCGCAAAAAATATACATCGCAAGTGTTAAAATTAATCCACCATAGTTTCTATTTCTTTTACCCATTGTATTAATTGTAAGATTATCGATAAAATCGACAAAAATCATAACAATTAAGTCAAACCCTTTAGGTGTTTCAAGAGGTTTTTCATTTAGCTTTTTAAAGCGAAAATAAATTATGAAACACAAAATAATTAGTAAAATTATTACTATCAATGAAACAAAAATTTCAGGTACAAAAACACTATCAAAATCAAATTTCCAAAGTTTTGATAAATCCATAATCTACTCTACATATGCACTTCTAAAATAAATTAAAGCAATATCAACAATCATAGGAATGCCAGCAATTAAAACTAAAGCATAAACCCACTTATCTTTTTCTCCATCAGTAGGAGCAAAATGTATAAATAAAAATGAACATAAAACAGCGATTACCATAATAGCAAAACGTAAGAAATTTCCACCCATTTGCCCAGCGATGAGCAATGATTTATTTGATTCGGTAACTTCTACTTTCTTTTTTGCACTCATCAATAAAGCAACAAGATAAATTAAGCCACAAACAAAAGAAATTGCAGTTACAACTAAAGGGTAATAAGTATAAGGCGTTTCAAAGGCAAAGCCAATACAAGATAAGCCAAGTGCTACTACCATAACAGCAAGATATGTAACTATCGTTGATTTGTCGGTTTTACAAATTTTCATTTAAAACTGCCTCCTTTTTTCGCGTTAACTTTTCCTTCCTCATCAAGGGTCTGGACAACAAGACGATTATATGGAATTTGAATGTTTTGTTTATTAAATTCAATCAGAATTTTTTCGTTTAAATCAAAGAAAACATCCCAATAAAGTACATTAGGTACATAACATCTTAAAGAGAGATTAATATCGCTTGCTTCAAAAGCTGTAACATAGCAAACAGGTTTTGGCTCTTCTAATATACGATCCTCACTTTTAGCTATATCTATTAAAACTTTTTTAGCTTTATCAATATCGGTTGAATAATCAACACCAATATTTACAACAATTCTTCTTAAAGGATTTCGGGTATAATTTGTCAAAACAGAACTTGTGATCGTCTTATTTGGAATAGTTACAATTTGTTTATTAACTGTTTCAATTGTTGTAACTAAAAAGCGAACATCGACAACACTTCCTTCAACTGATTGATCTTCCACCTTAATATAATCGCCTGTTACAAATGGCTTTGAAGTCAAAATAATAATTCCACTAGCAAAATTAGAAATGACATCTTGTAAAGAAAGACCAATTGCCAAAATTGCGCTAGAAAAAATTTGTGTTACGCCACTTAACTCAACACGCAAAATCGCCAATACTACAATTACAAGAGCAAAATACAAAACTATCTTAATTGTTGAAACAATAAAAACCTTTACAGAGCGTTCTTTAATTACTTTTTTATCAAGTTTAAGAGTTTTATTTAAAATTTTAATAAAAAGTTTAATTAAAAATATTCCTAGAATTAAAACTACAATCGCACATAAAAAATTAGCAATGTATGGGGTAGTTGTTTCATTTCCAATCCAGAAATTTTTAACATCTTCCCACGCTTTTGCTAAAGCTTCACCAAAGTCGTTCCAAAAATTGCTCCAGGCGTCTGCTAAAACCATATTCAAATTATACCATTGAACTTGATTGTTCTAAAGAACAATCGAATTAGAATAGACATCTTTTACTATTCAAAATTTTAGTTAAGAAAACATCTGATAAAAAGCTTAAAACCTTGCAATTCTCAACTATTTTTATGTATTTCTTTAGTTTTGCTTTTCAAAAATTCAAGTAAATCGTTATCCTTAATAAGTGGCGATAATTTACTAAAAACAAGCTTATGATAATTATTTAACCAATTAACTTCTTCATCGCTCATGATTGATAAATCCAAACACTTTGTTTCAATTGGTACATATGTAATGGTTTCAAATTTAAAGAAGTTCCCATCGCTTGTTGAAAAAGCTTTTACACATAATAAATTGTTTTCAATTCTAATTCCGTATTTGCCACTTTTATAAACACCAGGCTCAATTGTGGTTATCATTCCAGGAACAATTGGAGCTTGATCATCTCTTTCTGGAACAGCTTTATATCTAAGACCATTAGGACCTTCATGAACATTTAAGATATATCCAACACCATGGCCGGTTCCACATTTATAATCCATACCTTCATTCCAAAAATATCTACGAGCTAAAATATCAAGAGTATGTCCATCTGACTTTTCTAAAAATACAGCGCTAGAAATCGCAATTAAAGCTTTAAGAGTTAAAGTATAATCGTGAATAAATTCTTGATTAGCTTTTCCGATAAGAAAGGTTCTTGTTGTATCGGTTGTTCCGCCAAAATATTGGCCACCACTATCAACTAAAAATTCAATTTCATCTTTATTTACAGTGCTAGAGTTATCTTTTTTAGGCGCATAATGCATCATCGCGGCATTTTTTCCAACTGAAGCAATCGTATTAAAAGATAAATCAAAAAGTAAATTGCTTTCTTCTCTAAATTCTTTTAATTTCGAAGAATAATCGTATTCTGTAAGGTTTTTATCTAAATTGTCTTCTAAATACTTCTGGAATTTAAGTAAAGCTAAACCATCAATTTCTTGAATAGATTTTATATTCTTGATTTCTACAGGTCCTTTTATTGCTTTCATTAAATAGGAAGGATTTTTGCTAATAACAGGTTCTTTTAAAAGCGAATATAAATATGCATTAACTCTTGTTGGATCAATAAGTGTTTTTATATTTTCTCTTGCTTTAATAAAAGAAAAAATTTCTTCATAAGGATGAACGTTGACTCCTTCAAGAGAGAAATCTAGTTTATCTAAATCGACAAAAAGGTGAACTCCTTCATTTAAAGATATATATAGATAAGAATAGAAGACTGGATTAAATGGAATATCTTTTCCTCTTAAATTTAAAGTAAAAGCTATATCATCTAGAGTCGTTAAAAGATGAGCTTCACTATCCTTTTTTTTAATTTCGTGTTTAATTAATTCAATTTTATCTTTGTATGATAAAGTATATAAGTTTTTATCAAGAGCAAAAATTTTGCCGCTTTTTTCTTTCTTTTTATCTAAAAGGTAAGAAAAATCTATGTTATTTGTTACAATCCCTTTATTTTGAAGTGTTTCTAGTTTAGCCTCACTAATATTTAAATAATTAATTCCGAGAGGATAGAAACCATTTTGCTTAATAAAATCAGTTAAGGAGGGAACGCCAATATCTCCATCTTTAATTAAGGTAATTCCTGTACCACTTAACTCTTTTTCCGCTTGCTCCCAATATCTTCCATCAGTTGATAAAAATGCCTTATTTTCACTAATTAATAAGGTTCCTGCAGATCCTGAAAAAGGAGCAAAAAATAATCTTTCTTTTAAATAATATTCACTGATATATTCATTATCATGTGGATCGCTAGTTAATATCAAATAAGCTTTTAAATTATTTTTCTTTAACTCTTTTTGTAATAGCAAAATGTTCTCTTTTTTAAACATAAAAATTGACCTCTTAATAAATTAATACGTAAAAAGTGGCTTTTTGCAAGGTTTTTGATAAAACATTAAAGATCTTGATTATCGGTATCTTTTAAATTTTTCCACTTTTTATCATCAATTACACTAACTTCGCTTGTTGAGTGCCAATCACTTAAAATAGTGGCTTTGTTTTTCGAATAATATAAAATTTCATTAATAACATCTTGAGTAAAGACTTCTCCTGGAATAATAACAGGGATTCCTGGAGGATAAATCATAATCATTTCTTTAGAAATTTTCCCAACTGCATTTTTAAGTTTAACAACTTTTAAAGGCGCATGATAAGCAACTCTTGGTCTAACTTCCATTTTAGGAAAGCCATTCATATAATGATGGTCTGCGTATTCAACATTAGGATCATAATATTTTAAAGAAATATCTTTTAACGCATTAATAAGGCGATCTAAATCTTTTTGAGTGCTTCCAATTGTAAAAAGAAGCAAGAAAACATAGGTTTCAGCAAGTTCAATTTGAATTTTATATTTATCTTTTAATATTTTATAAAGTTCAAATCCACTAATTGTTAATTTATCTATTTCAACACAAAGTTTAGTTTCATCATAATTATAGGCTCCACACTCTTTTATAAAATAAGTTTTGCTATGAGCAATAAAGCCTGGAATTTGATCTATTTTTTCTTTTGCTTGTCGAGCAAGTTTAATCGCATTATAAATTTTTAGGCTACCTTTAAACACTAAATATTTTCTAGCCGCATCTAAAGAAGCAATCAAAATTGAACTTGGGGAAGTTGTTGTAATTAAATTAAAAGATTTAACTACTGCATAACGTGGAACCCTATTCCCTTTTCCTAATAAAACACTAGATTGAGTTAAGCTGCCACCAGTTTTATGAATACTTAAAGTAGTCATATCAGCTCCAGCGGCCATAGCAGTTGTTGGTAATTTATTTGAAAAATAAAAATGGGTCCCGTGAGCTTCATCTACTAAAACAATTTTATTATTTAAATGAGCATAATTAACGATTTTTTTCAAATCACAGGTAGCACCAAAATAAGTTGGATTAATAATGAAAATTGCTTTTGCATCAGGGTTATTATCAATTGCTTCTTTCCACTGTTTGAAAGACACTTGATTAACAATTTCAGTTTTTTTATCAAGCTCAGGCATAATAAAAATTGGAACTGCCCCACTTAAGATTAATCCATTGATGACTGATTTATGAACATTACGAGGTAAAATAACTTTATCATTAGCTTGCAAAGCGCTTAAAAACATTATTAAATTGCCACTTGTTGAACCATTAATTAAAAATTTACAATAATCAGCTCCACAAGCTTTAGCAAAAAGATCTTGGGCTTCTTTAATCGCTCCAGTAGGATGCATGATATTATCCATCCCACGAGGGCAATTAACATCATTTTTATAAACAATATGCGTGAAAATCTTATCAAAATCTGTACGAATATTGCCTTGATGATGCCCAGGAACATCAAAAGCGGCCGTATGTTCTTTTAAATACTTTTCATAAGCTTTTAAATAAGGTGTTTTCTTTTGCTCAACTTTATCAATCATATCTAAAACGTCTATATTATAAACATATTTAACTTAAATATAGTAATAAAAAATTAATTAAAAATTATGATATATTCCAATCAAATTAGAATAAAATAATAAGTAGTATGAAAGTTGTTGTTGTAAGTGATTCTCATTCAAATTTTTCTCTTTTAAACGAGATAGTAACCAAAAATTATGATGCTGATGCCTTCTATCATTTAGGTGATAGCGAATTACCAGAGTATTTATTGAATAATTTTACCTGTGTCAAAGGCAATTGTGATTATAATGACTTCCCAAAAGAAAGAGATTGCCTTCTTGAAGGCTTTAAAATACATCTAGAACATGGTAATGCCTTAAATTTTGCTATCAATCCTGAACACTATATTAAAGAGAAAGACTGTGATATTTTTCTTTTTGGCCATACCCATCAAAAATACGTTAATAAAATTGGCAAAACATATGTTTTTAATCCAGGCAGTATTGCTCGACCTCGAGATGGCGAAAAAGGAAGTTATCTAATTTTATATCTTACTAGAGGACAGCACATAAAATATGAATTTAAAACACTAGATGAAAAATGACCAAGTTAATTATTGTCTTGGTCATTTTTCATATAAGAGGAGGTTCAAAGAACCCAACGATTCAAAATTAAATATTTTCTTCGCTTTCTAATAAAGCTTCAGCCACTTTATGTGCGCTGGCTATTGCAAAGGTGATATTATAGCCTCCGCAAAGTCCATCAGCATTTAAGATTTCACCAGCAAAATATATACCACTCTCTTTTTTACTTTCTAAATCAAAATCAACATTTGAGAATTCGACTCCGCCGACAGAAACTTGCGCATCTTTATAGTCGTATGTTGCTTTATATGTAAAGACAAGATTTTTTATGGTAACAGCAAGCTTCTTAATTTCAGTTGGTGTATAGTCAAATAAATTTTTAATTCCACTTGCTTTTCTAATATATTCAGCGACGTGTTTCGTAAAAATACCACTTAAAACTGAAGATTTAGACATACCATTTAATTTAGTAAGCAATTCGACGAGTTTATCACAATCATATTCTGGCATTAAATCAAGTGATATTGTGCATTTTTTAAATCTTTTACTACGAGCAATCATAGAAGCACAATTAAAAATTGCAATACCACTTAAACCGTCTTTTTTAAATAGAACTTCCCCATTTTCTTGATAAACTAATGCTTTATCAATGTATAAAGAAACTGTAGCTTTTACTCTTTCATTTTGAATTGTTGTAGGCTTTTCTTCGGTTTGAATTGGTGCTAAGCCCACTCTTAAAGCCGATACTTTATACCCTTTCTTTTCAAGTAATGTAAAGATTTGATCGCTTCCACCAAGCTGAGGTGCAGCTGCATTTCCGCAAGCAAAAACAAATTTATCAAAGATGAAAATTTTGTTCTGTGTTTTCACACGAATTTTTCCATTTTCTAAAGTGTAATCAACAAGCCTTTCTCTATTAACAAATTTAACCTTTCTTTCTTTACATCTAGCAATTAAAAAATCTAAGAATGTTTTTGCACTATTAGAATATGGATAAACTAAATTATTATAAGTTCTTGTAAAGATACCAAGCGAATTCAAAAACTTAATAATATCTTCTGAATTAAAGTCATTAACAACATTTAATGCATCTTCGCAATTATATGCTTCTTTTACTAAAGATGTATTTGTAATATTACATCTCCCATTGCCGGTTGCTAAAACTTTTCTCCCTGGAGTTTCTTCTTTATCTATTATTGTAACATCGATTTTTGGATTATTTTCTTTTAAAAACAAGGCTAAAAAAATCCCAGAAAAACCTTGACCTAAAATTCCAACTTTCATACTTAAATTTTAGCATTAAATTCGCCAAAATGTGCACTAATGTTGATTTTTATTTCAAAAAATATATAATTTGGCATTGTATCTATGATTTATATGTTTATTTTAAGTGCTTTTGGCACAATTGGGGCAACTTTCATTGGGGCAATATTTTCTAAATTTGTCTCAAACAAAAGAAAAGAAGTTTTTAACTTTTTCCAAAACTTTTCTGTTGGAGGAATCATTGCTCTACTATTTTTTGAGTTAATTATTGAAGCTGTCGAACACTTTCAAAACGGAATTAGTGATAATTTGCTTGGAGCACTATACACTCTTTTAATTATTGGTGGTGTTGGTTTGATTTTCTTTTTAATGCATGAAGGTTTACATAAATTATCACATCACCATGAACACGATAAAAACGATGATGAAGATTGTGTTGATCATGCTCATTCAACAGAAGTTTTTAACAATAATTCCATTCTTCTAGCTTCTTTTATCTTTTTACTTGCAATATCTATTCATAATATACCTGAAGGACTATCTTTAGGCATCAACTTCAACTCACCAGGTTCTACCATTCCTTATCAAGGAATAATAATGAGTGTTATCTTATTAATACATAACTTTTTGATTGGTTTTACAATGTGTAATTCTTTTTTACACTCAAATAAATCATTTAAATTTTCGCTTCTTTTAACAACTTTGAGTGCTCTACCAGCTTATGTTTTTGCAATTTGTGGTTATTTCATTTCAACAATCTCAATAAATGAAGTATTTCTTGGAACAATTTTTGCTATTTCTTCGGGAAGTTTGTTATATGTTCTGTTTATCGAATTACTTCCACAAGTATTTAAAGAATATAAATCTAAATTCACATTTTTATATATTTTACTTGGAATAGTCATTTGTGGAATTTTAGTATTTTCATTTTCTCATCATTAATTTTTAAAAAGTTAAAATATTTTTTAATTTTTCCTTAATTAACTCCTTTATATTAGTGAAAGGAGTTTTTATTTTTTTTCAGTGTTCTTTGACATAACAGAAACTAATAAAACACAATTAATTTATGAAAGTATATTTATCATGGTTTCTATTAAATCAAATGATTAGATAAAAAATTGGATGGAAATACAATTATCGAATAAGGATGCAGATTTTTATATGATTAAAATTGATGCGCCTATTCTTTCCACATTAGCATCACTTGTACCATTTAAATAAATAACTCGTGTGTTTTATAATATCCAAGTTTTTTGGTCTTATTTTGGCATGAAAGGCGTTTTAATCGTATAGAAACCTACATTTTGTTATAGCTTTGTGGAAAAAGATAATAAAGCGAAGCAATCAGTCACCGCTTAATTTTATAGATTTTTTTCCACCACACCAGGAAACCCCGCTAGATTTTATAGGATGAATAATGAAAAAGCGCTCACGTTTTTGTGCGTGAACGCCTTGACTTTGTTATTTAATTTTCTTCGGTTTTCTCTTTGTCTTTTGTGTGCTTGCGGCGGCTTAATCCGTTGTTACCATGCCGCCATTTTCGGACACTTCGGCTTTCAGAAGTACGCCCGTAAATTTGCCGCGTTTTGCTTCACTTATAACTTTGTATTTGCCCGCGTTTAAGTTTTGTATCAGTTTTGCATCATCATTGTCGGTTAGCGCTTCTTGAATTATTATGGCAATTTCTTCATAGCCGTTCTCTGTTAAATTCATAACCACTATTCGTCTTGCCTTCCCTAATGTTGTATCTTCCGTAGACCAATCATCTCTTATAATAAATGAGCGGGTGTTCACGTCAACCGCAGAGATAATGCCGTCATTCGCAAGTTTCTCATTGACCGCATTTAACAATACTTTTCGCATCTCCTGTATTGTAGGATTATAACCAAAAGCATATTCAATAGAATATTTGGCGCTGTTGACATAAGAAGTTCCTCTGTCGAATGCTTCGTCAAGTTTTGCGGCGTCAGGCTTTTCGGTTAACAAATCCTGTAAAGTTATTTCCGTTTTAGGTTCAACGCAAGATATTCTGTAAAGCATCGAAATTAATGCGTTATCGTAGAAGAAATGTAGTTTTATGGAATCGATAATACCGTTTTTATCGCTATCAACGATTTCCCATTGATCGATTTGAACGCTATTTAAATTGTAATTGCTGCTAAGTGTGTTATATAGCATATCTTCGAGCAAATGGTCGTTCAATGTTTTAACGACGACTGCCTGATACTTTTCGTTACCCTCTTGCATAAGTTCATTCAACGTAGTAGGGAGAGTCTCTTCTGGTATAGCCCTATAACCGCACACGCAAACGCCGTCCGCATTATACGAATGTTCCGCTTTACCGCTTATCTCGTCGCAGTTGATACACTTGTGCCAATGATGAGTGTCGTCGCTTTCCCATTTTTCAGAAAAGGTATGGTCTGTTGTTGCAATTTCTTCCGTTTTTGTCGCCTTACATACGGTGCAGGTATAAGTCATTTCGCCATTTGCCGTGCAGGTCGGCTCTTTCGTTATATTGCCGTTATCCCAAGTATGCGCGGCTTTGTCGATTACCTCGTCGCAGTTCGCGCCCGTGCAGGTGCGCCAATGCTCGCTATCGTTATGCGACCATTGCTCCGAATAAGTATGCGTATGCGTGCCGTTCCCGCCCGTAGTTTCGTTGCCGCCGTTGCAAGCCGCAAGAGAAAACGCGAAAACAACGCTCATTGCCGCCGTTATGAATGCAAGCAGTTTCTTTTTCATTACTAAACCTCCACCAAAATTGCAGTTTATGTGTAACTTTTACTGCAACGTTGAAAAAATATGATTTTATCCCGCAACCAGACACTATTTACTTTTTTATTATAGCATGACCGCCGTAATTTCCTAAACAAATGAAAAAAGGTTGCCCTTTGGACAACCTTTATGAGTCAATCTTAATACAGATTCGAAACTATTTAATAATTTCGCTAACTGTACCAGCACCAACTGTTCTACCACCTTCACGGATGGAGAATTTGGTACCTTTTTCAACTGCAACTGGGTGGATAAGTTCAACTGTGAATGAAACGTTATCACCTGGCATAACCATTTCTGTTCCTGCTGGAAGAGTGATTGTACCAGTAATATCAGTTGTGTGGAAGTAGAATTGTGGTCTATAGTTGCTTAAGAAAGCAGTATGTCTTCCACCTTCTTCTTTTGTAAGAATATAACATTGACATGTAAATTTGCTGTGTGGAGTAATTGATCCTGGTTTAGCAAGAACTTGTCCTCTAACAACTTCGTCTCTGTTGACACCTCTTAAAAGGATACCTGCGTTATCGCCAGCTTCTGCATAATCGAGTGTTTTTCTGAACATTTCGATACCAGTAACAACTGATGATTTTGTAGGTTTAATACCAACAATTTCAACAGGATCGTTGAGTTTAACAGTACCTCTTTCAACTCTACCAGTGACGACTGTACCTCTACCAGTAATGGTGAGAACGTCTTCGATTGGCATTAAGAATGGTTTATCTGTTTCTCTTTGTGGATCTGGGATATAGCTATCAACAGTATCCATTAATTGGAGAATTGCTTTTTCAGCTTCTGGATCACCATCAAGAGCTTTTCTAGCACTACCTCTGATAATAGGTGTAGTATCTCCTGGGAATCCGTATTTTGTTAATAAGTCTCTGACATCCATTTCAACGAGATCAATGAGTTCTGGATCTTCGACTAAGTCACATTTATTTAAGAAAACAACAATATATGGGACTCCAACTTGTCTAGCAAGAAGGATGTGTTCTCTTGTTTGTGGCATAACACCATCTGTAGCAGCAACAACAAGGATTGCACCATCCATTTGTGCAGCACCAGTGATCATGTTCTTAACATAGTCAGCGTGCCCTGGACAGTCAACGTGTGCATAGTGTCTTTTTGCAGTTTGATATTCAACGTGAGCAGTATTAATTGTAATACCTCTTGCCTTTTCTTCTGGTGCAGCATCAATTTGATCATAATCCATTGATTTTGCAAAACCTTGTTTGGAAAGGACGTGTGTGATAGCAGCAGTTAATGTTGTTTTACCATGGTCAACGTGTCCAATGGTACCAATGTTCATATGGACCTTACTTCTATCAAATTTCTCTTTTGCCATAAGTAATTTTTTCCTCCTAGAATAAATAGCTTTCGCAATGTAAATATTTTACTTAAATTGATTACGTTTATCAATATTTATCGTAATCATTAAAGCCTTAAATTAGTTGTTAACTCCACTCTTTTTAATAATCTCTTCTTGAATGAATTTTGGGCATTCTCCAAAGTGATCAAACTCCATAGAGTAACTACCTCTACCTTGAGTAAATGAACGTAAATCGGTGACGTAACCAAACATTTCTGCAAGTGGTACTTCAGCTTCAACGATTTTTGCATTTCCTCTTTGTGATTCACCAGTCATTTGACCTCTTCTGCGGCTAATATCACCAATAACATCACCATAGTATTGTTCTGGGACTGTAACTTCAACCTTCATAATTGGTTCAAGAATTACTGGATCACATTTTTTAGCAGCTTCTTTTAACGCCATACTAGCTGCAATCTTATAGGCGGCTTCACTACTATCAACATCGTGGTAAGAACCATCATGAAGTGTAGCTTTAATATCAATTGCTGGATAACCTGCGACAAGACCTTTTTGCATTGCATCGATTAAACCATCTTGTGTTGGCTTAATGTATTCTTTTGGAACTGTTCCGCCAACAACAGCGTTAACAAATTCAAAGCCTTTGCCTGGGTTTGGTTCAAATTTAATGATAACGTGACCATATTGACCTCTACCACCGGATTGTCTGATGTATTTACCTTCACAATCTCCAACTTTCTTAATTGTTTCACGGTAGCCGACTTGTGGTTTACCAACGTTAACAGAAACATTAAATTCTCTTCTTAATCTATCGACAATAATATCGAGGTGAAGTTCACCAACACCAGCGATAATTGTTTGACCTGTTTCTTCGTTTGTGTGGACTTTGAATGTTGGATCTTCTTCAGCGAGTTTAGCTAAAGCAATGCCCATCTTTTCTTGGTCAGCCTTTGTTTTTGGTTCGACTGCTTCTTCGATAACTGGTTCTGGGAATTCCATCTTTTCGAGAACTACATCTAAGTTTTCATCACAAAGTGTTTCACCAGTTGTGGTATTCTTTAAACCAATAATTGCACCAATTTCACCAGCATGAAGTGCTTCAACTTCTTGTCTATGGTTAGAATGCATTAAAACAAGTCTTCCGATTCTTTCTTTAACACCCTTGTTACTATTTAAAACATAACTTCCAGATTTTAAGATACCAGAATAGACTCTGACATAAGCAAGTCTTCCAACAAATGGATCAGTAGCAATCTTAAATGCTAAACCAACCATTGGGGCGTCATCTTTTGGTTCACAAACATATTCTTTTCCTTCAGGTGTTGTACCTTTAGCTGGAGTGATATCAAGTGGGGATGGTAAATAGTCAATAACACCATCAAGTAATAATTGAACACCTTTATTTTTATATGCACTACCGCAGAAAACTGGGTGGAAATTACCTTGAATTGTAGCTTTTCTAATTACAGCTTTGATTTCTTCAACTGTTGGTTCTTGACCATCAAGAACTTTCATACAGAAGTCATCATCAAAACCAGCGAGATCTTCAATAAGTTGTTGTCTTAATTCTTGACATCTTGGCATGTATTCTTCTGGAATAGGGACTTGTTTTGGATTTTTAGCATCTGTGAAATCCCATCCTTCCATTTTAACAAGATCAATAACGCCACTTAATGTGTTTGAAATACCGATTGGGTATTGAACAGGACGTGCATTAGCACCAAGTTTTTCATGAATTGATTTCCATGACATTTCAAAATCAGCACCAATAGCGTCAAGTTTATTAACAAAAACGATTCTTGGAACGTTATATTTGGTACCTTGTCTCCAAACAGTTTCAGTTTGAGGTTCAACACCATTTTTTCCATCAAGAACAGTAATAGCACCATCAAGAACTCTTAATGAACGTTCGACTTCAACAGTGAAATCGACGTGCCCTGGAGTGTCGATAATGTTAAATCTATTTTCTTTCCAGAAACATGTGGTTGCAGCTGAGGTAATTGTAATACCTCTTTCTTGCTCTTGAACCATCCAGTCCATGGTGGCAGCACCTTCGTGGACTTCACCAATTTTGTGGATTTTGTTTGTGAAGAACAAAATACGTTCTGTTGTGGTTGTTTTACCGGCATCAATGTGAGCCATGATACCAATATTACGAGTATGCGCTAAATCATATTCACGAGCCATAAATGTTCACCTAAATAATTAATAAGATTACCACTTATAATGTGCATAAGCTTTGTTAGCTTCAGCCATTTTATGTGTATCTTCTCTTTTCTTAACGCTAGCACCGGTACCATTAGCAGCATCGATGATTTCGTTGCAAAGTTTATCTTCCATGGATTTTTCTTTTCTTAAACGAGCATAGTTAACTAACCATCTTAAACCTAAAGTAACCTTTCTTTCTGGGCTAACTTCAGTTGGTACTTGGTAGTTAGCAGCACCAATTCTTTTAGCCTTAAGTTCAACTTCAGGCATAATGTTATTGATAGCTGTAGCAAATACATCCATAGCGGATTTTTGAGTTTTTGCTTCAATTTTCTTGAAAGCAGTATATAAAATTGTTTGAGCTGTTCCTTTTTTACCATCAATCATAATTTTGTTAATTAATCTTGTGACTAATTTTGAATTATAAATTGGATCTGGTAAAACATCTCTTTTTCCAACACTACCTTTTCTTGGCATAACTAATCTCCTTTATTACTCTTTTCCTTTAGGTTTTTTAGTACCGTATAAAGATCTACCTTGTCTACGAGCTTCAATACCAGCACAATCAAGGCAGCCTCTAATAATATGGTATCTAACACCTGGGAGGTCTTTAACTCTGCCGCCTCTAATCATAACGGTTGAGTGTTCTTGTAAGTTGTGTCCTTCTCCACCGATATAAGCTGTAACTTCATATCCGTTGGAGAGCTTAACTCTTGCGTATTTTCTTAAAGCAGAGTTTGGTTTTTTAGGAGTCATTGTGCCAACACGGGTGCAAACTCCTCTCTTTTGTGCACTGTTTTGATTTCTTTCTTTCTTATTTAAAGAATCAAATCTTTTTAAAAGTGCAGGTGCTTTTGATTTAAAGGTAGGTGTTTTTCTACCTTGTCTAACTAACTGATTAATAGTAGGCATCTTTCTTTTCTCCTTCATTCATACACACAATACCTGGTGTATCATAGTAATCACTAAAAAATAAGAACTTTTCAGTTGCTGAAATATTGTATTGCATCAAAAAACGTTTTGCAAGCACTTTTTTAAGCTAATTTTAATGCAACTGTGGTTATTCATTGAAAATGTCAGTAACGGTTATTCATTTAAAATGTCACTAT
>ERZ779877.422-NODE-422-length-46818-cov-4.407373_pt1 | contig 46818 bp, 52 predicted proteins | sample MGYA00511556_ERZ779877 | MGnify/ENA primary metagenome ERZ779877 (study PRJEB29588, sample SAMEA2159338) | human gut metagenome | biome: human gut; feature: human-associated habitat; material: faeces | place: Denmark | collected 2008/2010 ... | reverse complement strand
TGTCGGAGCTCGGCCCAGCGAGCCGAGCTCCGGTCGATGATCCATAGCGGAATCAGCGCCTGCCGTTTCCTGTGCCGTGGCGGGGACCATTTCCTCTGCGCCTGTCCCCTCCGGAATTGTAGCCGTCGTCGACGAAGATGTAGTCGAATGTCGCGAGGTCGCCCATCTCCTCGAACCTGGTGCGGACGTATTCCTTGACGCTCTCGTTCTCGCAGACCTTCGACAGCCATTTGACGGAAGGGAGCGAAGGGTCCCCGTACATCTGGAAGTACAGCTTGGCGGCGTCCATGTCGCGGCCGACGTCGTGGAGTGCATATATCAGCTGCTTGCTGCGACGGGTCTCGTCCTTCGACAGGGATGACAGGGCCCTGCCGCAGTCCTCATAGCCTTCCAGACAGCATTTCTTCAGCCAGTTGATCTCCCTGTATCCGCCCATGAGCCTTCCCACCTCGATCATCCTCTCCGGATTCCCGATGCAGTATCTGTCCAGGTCGGATGTGTCCTCGCCATCGTAGTATCTGACGAGGCCGGCGGCGTCGCCACGGTTCAGGCACACCTTCGACAATCCCTTCCTGACATCCTTCCTGGCCTGTGCGGGCATGAGCTCCTCCACGGCGTCGTCGGAACCTGAGACCGCGGCGGCGATCATCGGAGGTATCCACTCATCACCGTCCGAGCGCAGCTTCATCGCGGACAGGTACTTGCCGAATGGTGTGTCCGATATGCCGAGCTCGTGCACAAGCGATGTTATGAGGTCCCTGTGGGCTTCCATGCCGTCCCTGAGATACTCCTCCCTGTCGCCGGCATCCAGATATCCTCTTAGGAACGCCGCCTCGGGGAATTCGCCGGAGAGCTCCTCCAGTCTCCTGATGGAGTGCCTCTCCCCTTTGGTCGCCCTGATAAACTCCGTGCGGATGGACTGTCTCAGCCTCCTCCTCTCATCTATCTCCTTCAGAAGCTCCTCCGCTCTGACCGAGTCCTTCTTCCTGACGAGGAGTTTGAGGCCTTCCACCGCCATGGCCTCGTCGGAGCCTCTGGCGAACCCGTCGATGCACGGGTCGTCACCCTCGATCTCGCCGAGGCGTATCCTCTCGTAGATCGCTAGAGGGTTTCCCTTCTCGGCAGCGGCATCGAGCGCGGCCCTCTCCCAGCGGGGATCGATGGTCAGGCAGAGGTAGTCGAAGGCGATCATGGCGTCCTCCGGGCAGGCCTTGGCGACCCTGCCTCTGATGGTGGGGAACTGCTCGGGACCGGCTTCACGGAGCATGCGCAGCATGTTGCTCTCGCAACCCTTGCTCATCCGGGCTGCACCGTGGAGGTACAGCACCATGGCGAGGTCCTTCCTGCCGTTCACCTCGCAGTCCACACCTTTGAACAGTATCCTCTGAGGGGTGGACGGGACCGTCAGGTTCAGCTCCTGGGGCTCCTGCTGCTTCGCTGGCTCCGAGGGCCTCTCGCGGGGGCTCTCCCGATCCCTCGGCCTCCTGTCGTCGTGCCCTCTTCCGTTCCTGCGGTCGTCGCGGCGTCCGTCGCGGCGCTGTCCGCCATGCTCGCGTCCCCCGTTCCTCGGACCGTTGCCCCTGGGGCCGTTGCCGGTGGGTCTCCCGCCCCTCCTATCGTCGCGGCGTCTGTCGCCACGACCATTACCGGGTCTGCGGTCGCCACCATTCTGACGGGGGCCACCCTTCCTGTTACCGTTGCGGGAATCGTCCCTGCGGTCCTTGTGGAAATCCCTCTTCCCGCGATCGTCGCGGTCCCTGCGTGGACCCCTCTCGCTGTCCCCTGGATGGGGCCTGTAGGTCTTTCCGTGGTCTTTCCTGGTAACGTCATCTTCGGGTGCCATGGCGGTTCATCCGTCCAGAAACGGGACCTATAATAATACTTGGGATGGTAGGCGAAAGGTCAGACCATCAGAAGCGCCGCAGTATCGCCCCAGTACATGGACACCCACTCGCTGGCACCCTGGAATGCGTACTCCACACCGAGTGCGGTGAGGAGCAATCCGACGATCTTCGATGTGATGCTGAGGGCGTTCTCCCCAACAAGGCGGACGATCGTGTGGGACATGCGCAGGAGGACCCATGTGGCTATCAGGGCGACGAGTCCGGCCAGCACGACCTCTATGTATCCGTGTTCCTGTGTGAACAGGATCGCCGCGGTTATGACTCCGGGCCCTGTCATTATGGGGGTGGCCACGATTATCCACGGAGCATCCTTCTCCTCCTTGGTCTTCCCCAGTCTGAGTCCGAACACCAGCTCGGCGCCCATCATGACCAGTATGATTCCTCCCGCGACCCTGAAGCTCTCCATGGTGACTCCGAAAAGGGACATCAGGGGTGATCCGATGAACACGAACACGAACAGGAGGATCCCAGCGACGATGACGGCACGGTTGGCGTAGCTCCTCAGGGTCTCGCGGTCGACATCCTTTGTGATGGTGAGGAACGTCGGTATGCTGGAGAACGGATTCATCACGAGGAATATCGAGAGGGCGACGGTCGCGAATGTCAGTATCTCCATGGGATCACCGCCTTCAATGGGTCGACCGGGGGTATAATCGTTTCCATCACTCCCGCCCCCGCCTCTGGCACAGATAGTATCTGCGCATCCTTCCGACGAACATATCGAACACTATCCCGTCGTCCTCCATCCTCTTCAGGGTCGTCGCCGTGTGCGCCCTGGAGACATGGAGGAGGTCGATCAGCTCCTGGAACGATACGCCGCCACGTCCGTCCATGTAGCCGACTATCTTGTCCACCTTGGCCTGGTAGTGCCCCATCACAGCCTTGACCGCGGGGAGGATGGTCACGAACCCGTCCGGAGCGGAGAGCGCGCGCGGCTCGTCTGTAGATCTGGAGTACGCCTTCCTGATGACCATGAGGCCGTGCCTGTAGTGGCCCTTGAGTCTGAGCAACTCCATCGCAGCCACGAGATCCGGGTTCCTGATGCCTCCGTCCCCTTTGTGGGCGGATCCGGGTGACAGCACCATGATCTCATCCCTGCTCACGGTCACTATGATGTCCTCGCCCCTCGAGTAGTCGCGGTGGACCACGGCGTTCAGCAGGGCCTCGGAGACGGCTATGCGGGGGAATCTGTATATCTCGCTCTTGGAGCCATCCACCAGTTCCTTCGGGTTATAGGGGGATATCGCGTTCTTGGCCCTCTCGATATGGGAGAGGACGGATCCGGTAATCCTGACGGTGGCACCGTCCGGCCCTACGATTGTGATACCATATGGGCATTGGTCAGAGATAAGGTCCCCCAGTGGCGAAAGCCGTCCGTCAGGGGTTCTTACGTTCGAAATGTCGTCCAATCCATGGCGGGGCACCAGTCCGTGAAGGTATTCGAACGTGGGGCCTGGAGCGTATGAGGCCGGATCTTCGTGAATCATGTGCACATACAATGTACCATATAGCTTAAACCGTTCTAAGTCTGTTAGTCTAAGTACAAAGACATAATATCAAATATACAATGACCTTGATTTACCACAAATTGCTGATATTTGCATACAGTATCCAGTCTGATACCTATCGCCTAAATACTCATCCGATGATTACCTGATGGGTGCAAAAAATGGTAGACATACCTGCAGAAGTCATGGAAATCATGAACGCAAAGGGAACCGTCAAGGCTCTCGTCACCGCCAACAAGGCCGGTCAGCCCCACGCTATCGTGTGTGGGACCATCGCTTGCCCCGCTCCGGGCAAGATGGTCGTCGGAGAGGTCCTCATGAAGAGGTCCGCCGAGTACATGGCCGAGAACGGAAAGGCCGCATTCATGATCGCAGCCGGACCCAAGGCCTATGAGATCCAGGTCGAGAACCCCGTCCGCTACGACAACGGAGAGGCGCTCGCGGCCATGAACGAGGGACTCGCCGCGGTCAACCTCCACGCCAAGGCCCTGTGGATGTTCGACGTCGTCGCCGTTTACGACGAGGGTGCCGGACCCAACGCCGGAACCAAGATCGCTTGAACCCAAAGCCCCGTCGAATGACGGGGCAACCTTCCTTCTAATCTCTTATTTTATACCCTGTATACAATCCACCGTGCATGGATGCAACGGATGTCATGTCATGGGTGGACTCACACCTTCCGGAGACGATGCTGCTCATCGGGGGGCTCCTGGCCATCCTGATCGTCATCAGCTATGTCAAGAACAAGGAGTCCTGGACGTACAAGCTTCTGATGTTCCTCGGAGTCGTGTTCGGGGTCATCATGCTCTACGAGGCCATGACCATGTACGGGACCTGGAGGATGGCAACATCCATCTTCGTCACGGTAGCTGGATTCGCATTGGTCATCAGACCCTTCCGCGAGGTTCACTTCGCGGTGATATTCGCATTGATGGTGATGGTCCTGGTGTACATAGGGCTTGGCGGACTCGACGGATACATGCTGTTCGACTCCGTGGACCTCTCGTTCCTGGCCACAGGGTGGCCCAGGATAATCGCGGCCTTCCTGTGCGGTGCGGTCGTGTACATGATCTTCAACTTCGCCGAGGCGATCGTGAAGTTGTTCGGGAAGGTGCTCAACTGGTGGCCTCTCCTGTTCGTGCTCGGACTGGTCTGCATAGTGGAGGCGGCGCTCATGTACATGGGTTACGGGTCCATACTGGATTACATCGACACCAGTTCGCTGGGGGTCTGAGTGCCCGGGCACAACAAGCTTTAAATGCCATGGGTAAATGAGGGGTGAGAGTGGGCTCGTGGCTTAGCCAGGATATAGCGCTGGCCTTCTAAGCCAGACGCCCCGGGTTCGAATCCCGGCGGGCCCGCCAAGGATGCACGCCCCACGGGCGAACATTCAAGGAAGGAACCATCATGAAGAGAAGCTCGCGCGCCTGGAAGAAACGCGGCAACCAGCGTTGGAAATGGCGCAAGAAGAAAATGAGAAGAAGAAAGAGAGCAGCAAAGATGCGCAAGAAGTGATCGCTACTCGCTATCACACTCACCGGGGGTATAGGCTAACCTGGCAGACTGGCGGGCTCCAGTTATTGAGAGTGATTGAAAATGGGTTTGCTGACAGTAGTTGATGACTAACTGGAGCGATGACTCATTGATTCCGCGGGGGGTAGCTCCCTCCGTAGTGGAAACCCGCTGACGGGGGTTCAAATCCCTCTGCCCCCACCTTGCGCTTCTTTCTGAGCTCTTGCTCTGGGCACTTCGGTGCCACAATCCCTTTTTCTGTTTTCCCTCATATTTTCCATTCATTACGTTCGGCACTCGCAGAACCCCATAAATACAGACCAGTGAATCCGAGTATGCAAAACGGGGCTGGACAATGGACAGGACGACGTTTCTCAACCGCGCGCTTTTCCTCCTGTCCGTAATATTAACCGGTGCGATCGCCGGGTCCCTGGTGTGGCTGATCCTGTTCGTCATGAACTCCGGTCTGGACCTCATATGGAACCAGATGTCGTCATGGTTCGGGACCCTCTATCCGGTGGTGATGTGCATCATCGGAGGGGTGGTCATAGGGCTGTTCGCCAGGCGTTACGGCCAGTATCCCGAGGATCTGAGGGCGGTGATGTCCAAGGTCAAGCGTGACGGCGGATACGGGTACGACAAGCTGGGGAGGATATCGGTGGCCGCGGTGCTTCCACTGGTCTTCGGCGGATCCGTCGGTCCCGAGGCTGGACTCACAGGGGTCATCGCAGGCCTGTGTTCATGGGTGAGCGACAGGATGAGGCGCTTCGGCAGGGATTTCAGGGAGCTGTCGGAGGCGGGTGTCGCCGCAACGATGTCTGCCCTGTTCACCGCACCGCTATACGGATTCGCGGTGGGGATGAGCCGTCGTCCTGCGGAGGATGACGGAGGGCCGAAGCTGTCGGGATGGGTCAAGGCCGTCGTGTACATTTGCGCAATAGCGGGGGCCCTCGGCGCCCTGATGGCCCTCAATCACCTGATAGGTGGCGGGATGTCGCTCCCGCACTATGACTGGGAGGCGATTGGCTCCTCCGAGATCCTGTGGATGATACCTCTGATCGTCGTGGGGGCGCTCGCCGGGTGGCTGTTCTGCATCGCGGACGCATCGCTGTCCCGCCTGTCGGGACGGATTGGTGACAGGCCCGTCCTCAAACCGGTGGTGGCAGGTGCGATACTCGGAGTGTGCGGTGTGGTTCTGCCTCTCACAATGTTCTCAGGGGAGGCGCAGGTCGAGGTCCTCGACGAGCAGTGGGCCGCGATGGGCGCCGTCCTCCTGCTCGCGATAGGCCTGATTAAGATCGTCGTCACAGCGATGTGCGTCAACATGGGTTGGCGCGGAGGCCACTTCTTTCCGGTGATCTTCGCAGGGATATCCATCGGCTATGGCATGTCGCTGCTGACCGGAGCTGATCCCGTCTTCTGCCTCTGCGTGGTCACGGCCGCACTGGTCGGCGGTGTTATGCGCAAGCCCCTGATGGCGGTGCTGCTACTGTTCCTGTGCTTCCCCGTACTCGCCGCGATACCGATGGCCATCGCCGCGTTCGTGGGTTCCCGCATGCCGCTGCCGCATTGGGCATCCGAATCAGAGGCCGAGTGACCGGCAGTGGGAGAAGGGTGAAAGGGGGACGTCCTTGCGGACGTCGGCCCTGTTTCAGTTCTTGAAGCTGTGGATGGGTGCGGGGATCCTTCCGCCGCGGTTGACGAAGTCTGCGCATCCGTATCCGTTCACGGGCATGATTCCGGCATCTCCGAGAAGGCCGCCGAACTGGACCCTGTCTCCGACATCCTTTCCGATGACGGGGATGATCCTGACCGCGGTGGTCTTCTGGTTGACCATGCCTATGGCCATCTCGTCGGCGATGATCCCGGCGATCGTGGTTGCCGGGACATGTCCGGGGACGGCGATCATGTCCAGTCCCACGGAGCAGACGCAGGTCATTGCCTCCAGCTTCTCGAGGGTCAGCGCACCGATCTCCGCCGCCTCGGCCATGGATCTGTCCTCTGTGACAGGTATGAATGCGCCGCTCAGTCCGCCGACGTAGGACGAGGCCATGACTCCGCCCTTCTTCACCTGGTCGTTCAGGATGGCCAGCGCAGCTGTGGTTCCGGGTGCCCCGGCGTACTCCATCCCCATCTCGTGGATGATGTCGGCGATACTGTCCCCGACCGCAGGGGTGGGGGCCAGGGAGAGGTCCACGATGCCGAACGGCACCCCGAGCCTCCTGGAGGCCTCCTTGGCGAACAGCTGTCCGACCCTTGTGACCTTGAAGGCCGTCTTCTTGATCGTCTCGCAGAGGACCTCGAAGCTCTCTCCGCGGACCTTGGACAGGGCGTTCTTCACCACACCGGGTCCGCTGACGCCGACGTTGATCACGCAGTCCGTCTCGGTGACGCCGTGGAAGGCGCCGGCCATGAACGGGTTGTCGTCCGGGGGATTGCAGAACACCACGAGCTTCGCGCATCCGATGGAGTCTGCGTCCTTCGTGGCCTCGGCGGTCCTGACGACTATGTCGCCCATGAGCCTGACGGCGTCCATGTTGATCCCGGTCTTCGTTGATCCCAGGCTAATGGAGGAGCAGACCCTCTCCGTGCATGCCAGTGCCGCAGGGATGGACTCGATGAGGTTCCTGTCTGCCCGGGTCATCCCCTTCTGCACCAGCGCGGAGTATCCGCCTATGAAGTTGACGCCGATCGTGTGGGCGGCCCTGTCGAGGGTCTGGGCGATCCTGACGAAATCCTCGGGGGAATCGCATGCGGCACCGCCGACTATCGCGACGGGGGTGACGGATACCCTCTTGTTGATCACGGGGACGCCGTACTCCAGTCCGATCTCGTCTCCGACCCTGACGAGGTCCTTGGCGAGGGTGGTGATCTTGTCGTAGATCTTGTCGCAGAGCCTGTCGAGGTCGGGGTCGATGCAGTCCAGGAGGCTGATGCCCATCGTGATGGTCCTGACGTCGAGATTCTCATGGGAGACCATCTCATAGGTCTCGAACACCTCTTTGAGTTCTACCATGGGGATCAGATCCTGTGCATCATGTCGAAGATCTCCTCGTGCTGCGCCTTGATGATGCAGCCCACCTGCTTCCCGACGCCGTCGAGCCCCTCGCTGAGGGAGCCGAAGTCGCCGGTGTATCCGGTGGTGTCGACGATGAGGATCATGTTGATGTACTCCTGGACGGTGGTCTGTTTGATGTCCAGGATGTTGATGTTGTTCTCGGCGAAGAAGTTGCAGACGGCGGCGATGATGCCGACGTGGTCTTTCCCTACGAGTGTGACTACAGTTCTGTTCATTGGTTCACCTGTTTTCTCTGATCCTGCTTCATGAGCGCGTATTCCAGGGAGTCGATCAGCGCGATAAGACTGGCTTCGATGACGTTCTCGGACACGCCGACCGTGGTCCAGCTGGACTCCCCGTCGGTCGTGCGCATGAGGACGCGGACGCTCGCCGCGGTCGCCGATTTCTCATCCAGGACGCGTACCTTGTAATCGGTAAGACGGACGCCGTTGAGGGACGGGAAGAATCTGGCCAGGGCCTTCCTGAGGGCGTTGTCGAGCGCGTTGACCGGACCGTTGCCGTCGGCCGCGGTCTGCTCCATGTCCCCGTTGGCGTCCATGACCTTGATGCTGGCTTCGGATGCCATCTCCAGGCCCCTGCGCTCGTCCATGAATATGCGGAATCCCGATACCTCGAACCTCTTGTCGAGGTCCCCTCTGAGCCTCTTCACCAGCAGTTCGAAGCTCGCGTCCGCGCCCTCGAACTGGTATCCCTTGGACTCCATGTCCTTGATCATCCTCGTGATGTCGGAGCTGTCGTCGCTGACGTCGAGCCCCAGCTCCCTCAGCTTCTCCACGATGTTGGACCGACCCGCCATGTCGGACACAAGGACTCTGCGGGAGTTGCCGACGGATTCCGGGTCCACATGCTCGTACGTGCGAGAGTCCTTCAGGATCGCGGACACGTGCATCCCGCCCTTGTGCGCGAACGCACGGTCGCCGACGTACGGCATCCCGGGGAACGGGGCTATGTTGATTATCTCGCCGACAGCCTTGGACAGCGACGTCAGCGAGCGGAGGTCGACGTCTCCGATGTCCGCATTCTTCTTCAGGGCGAGGTTCGGCAGGACCGTGCACAGGTTGGCGTTCCCGCACCTCTCTCCTATGCCGTTGATGGTCCCCTGAACCATCGTGCATCCAGCGTCCACTGCGGCGAGGGTGCATGCGGTCGCGAGGTCAGAATCGTTGTGGCAGTGAATCCCGAGCGGGATCCCGACGGATCCCACAACGTCGCGCACGGCAGAGGCTATGTCCCCTGGGAGGGTGCCCCCGTTCGTGTCGCACAGGACAAGCCATTCCGCGCCTCCACGCTCCGCAGCCCTCAGGGCGGCGATGGCATACTCGCGGTCGGAACGGTACCCGTCGAAGAAGTGCTCGGCATCGAACATCACCCTCTTGCCGGATTCGACCAGGAATCTGACGCTGTCCTCTATCATGGCCAGGTTGTCCTCCAGAGGGATCCTGAGGGCATCGGTGACCTGGAAGTCCCATGACTTCCCGAAGATGCAGCACCATCCGGCGGAACATGTCGCCAGGGACCTGAGGTTCGGGTCGTCCTCCGGTGCGATGCCGTGCCTGCGTGTGCTTCCGAATGCCGTGAGCTCCGCTCTGGACAGGGTCATCTTCCCTGCCCTGTCGAAGAACTCGTCGTCACGGGGGTTGGATCCGGGCCATCCCCCCTCGACGAAGTCCACTCCGAAGTCGTCAAGCCTGGACAGGATGTCCAGCTTGTCCTCGCATGAGAACGAGATCCCCTCGGTCTGGGCACCGTCCCTCAGGGTGGTGTCGTATATGAGGATTCTCGCCATCTCATTCCGTCCTCTCATCCATTATGGAGATGAGGTCGCTGAGGATGGCGGACGCAGTCTCGATCTTCCCGGCTCCGCGGCCGGAAACGGTAATCGGGCCGGCGAGGTCGGAGATGATCTGGGCCGTGTTGAGTGTGCCCGCGATGCTAAGCGGGTGTCCCTTGGGGACGAGCCTGGGGGCGACCTCCAGCTTCGTGTCGGACACCTCTCCGATGAGCCTTATCACCATGTTGCGTGATGCTGCGAGGGCGATGGCCTCCTCGGTGATCCCGGTGATGCCCGTGATCCTCACGTCGTCGAATGTGACGTTCCTCCCGAACACCGCGTTGGCAAGGATGGCGACCTTGCATGCGCTGTCGTAGCCCTCGATGTCGTTCGTCGGGTCTGTCTCGGCATAACCCATCTGCTGGGCCTCCTTCAGCGCCTGGTCGAACGGCTGTCCCTTATCCATCTTGCTGAGAATGAAGTTGCATGTTCCGTTGAAGATCCCGCGGATGGAGGCGATCTCCTCGCCGATGAGGTTCTCGCGGCAGAGGTTGATGATCGGCATCGCGCCGCCCACGGAGCCCTCGAAGCGGAACTTGCATTTGTTCCTCTTCGCGAGGGATGTGAGTTCGCCGAACCTGAGTGCGAGGGGGCCCTTGTTCACGGTGATGACGTCCTTGCGGTTCTCCAGGGCATGGGTGATGTTGCGCAGCCCCGCGCCGCCGGTCTTGACATCGGTGGGGCTGACCTCTACGAGTATATCATAGGCGGCCTGGTCCAGAACCTCCAGGGAGTCGGAGTACTCGTTCTCCCCGACCCTTCCGGTCCTCTGCTTCGTGGCGATGAGGTCGAGCGGGTCCAGACCGTCCCTGTCGAGGACGTATGTCCTGGAGTCCATCGCGCCTGTGATCTGTATGGGGCAGTCGTACCTCTCCTCGAGGAACTCCTTGCGTCTGGCCAGGACCTCGGCGAATCCCTGTCCGACCGTTCCGAAACCGCAGATGAATATCCTCATCTCAAACACCCCTCACGTAGGTCGTGCCTGTGCGCCTGCATTCCTCGTCGAGGAAGGCGTCGAGCTTGTCGAGGTCCTCCTCGCTCCTGGTCTTCACGGAGATCATCCCCGTGCGCCTCTTGTTCCCGGTGGTCCTGGAGGAGTATCTCACATCCACCGCGTCCATCTTGGCGATGGCGGACGCCTTGTTGATGAGGCCCTCGATGTAGGGCGCGTCGATGTCGCCGATCAGGAGGTAGTCCATGGTGTAGGTCTGGTACACGGAGCCGATCTTGGAGATGATTATGTCCTTGGACTTCCAGATCCTCTTGAGCTCCTCCAGCTGCTTCTGCTCCTCGACCTCGAAGGTTATGTTGACGCAGATCCTGTGGTTGACGATGCGTTCGCGGTCGTGCATGATCCCCATGATGTTCCCGTCGACTAGGGATATGGGTTCTATCGAGCCTACGAGCTGTCCCGGCAGGTCCTTTACGAATAACTCTGCGTTCACGATCATGAGGAGCACCTTGCTGATTGGCTGACCGATAATAATAATTAATATAAAATGCGCGCGGGGTCACGTCCGGGCACGATGCGACGGGCCAAGTACGGACATGTGCATGGATTTTGGAGAAGATTGGCGCCGAGAGGGAGATTTGAACTCCCGAGGGAATGCTCCCACGAGCTTTCCAGGCTCGCGCCTTACCGGGCTGGGCCATCTCGGCTTTGATGGCACGGGGATTGGCTCATCTAATTAATAGTTTCTGGTCGGCACACGGTCAGTCCCTCATGTGTCCCTGGACGCCCCAGTCCACATCGTATCTGTAGTCCGACAGGTGCCTGCGGACCTCCCTGGCCTCCTCCAGGCGCTCCGTGTCCACGGTAAACACGGCCCTCCCCTCGCCGGTGCCGCATTCAGCCATTATGTCTCCGTACGGGTCGAGGCCGCGGGAGCATCCGTGCATGTCGAGTCCGTTCGCCGGACCGACGTTGTTGATGTAAGCCATGTATGTGACGTCCTCCAGGGCCCTGGCGGGCAGCACCCTGTCGAGGAACGGCTTGGATTGTATCGCGGATGCCGCGGCGCAGATGTTCACGGATGCGCCGTTGAGCGAGCAACCATGGAGGATCTCCGGGAAGAAGATGTCATAGCACACGCACATCCCGAACAGGATCCCGTGATACGAGCCCATCCCAGGTGAGTTGCCGGGGGCGAAACCCGTCTCGGCGTAAATCCCGAATCCGGCGAGATGGGCCTTGTCGTACCAGGAGTCCCCGTCCGGGGAGAGGAAGGCCAGGGAGTTGTAGACCAGGTCCGACTCGAACCTCGGGGTCCCAACGGCGACAGCCCTGTCGGTCATCCTGCACAGGTCCGATATCTCCCCGATGCACATCTCCACCCTTTCGTCAAGGCCGTCGCAGGGGTGGCCGTATCCGGTGAGGTACATCTCCGGGAAGACGTAGACGTCGGCATCTCCCTCCCTCAGACGGGATCCAATCCTTGCGGCGTTCTTCTCCGGGTTCCCGGGTACTGGCATGAACTGGCAGAGCTCCACATCTACGCGCATGCGCACACATGTCCGGTCTCGCGTATAAGGATGCGCCTGCGCGTGTGAATAATTAAATTCCGAATCCAGGATTACTGGGACGATGACCGGAGTCAAGATACCGAACATAACCAAGGAGGACGTCGAGGGCCTCACGGGTTTCATCAGGAGAACCATAGAGGACATCGGATGCAAGGGCGTCGTCATAGGGATCAGCGGCGGTCTGGACTCCGCCACGGTCACCAAGCTGTGCGTCGATGCAATCGGGTCGGACAGGATCCTCAACGTCTTCATGCCATCGAGGGTAACCCCTGCCGAGGACTACAAGACGACCTCCGAGCTCTGCTCCATGTGGGGCACGGAGTACAAGGTCGTGGACATCCAGCCTGCGGTCGATGCCCTCGCGGCGGTTCTCCTCACAGGGAAGGAGACACCTCTGGAGAGGGGGAACATATCCGCCAGGTGCAGGATGATCGTCCTGTACAACCTCGCCAAGAAGAGGGACTACATCGTCATGGGCACCTCCAACCAGAGCGAGCTCATGATGGGATACTTCACGAAGTTCGGGGACGGTGCCTGCGATGTCACCCCTCTTGCCAACTTCTACAAGACCGAGGTCCGGCAGATCGCCGCCATGATTGGCGTTCCGGAGCCCATCATCGCCAAGCCTCCGTCCGCGGGACTGTGGGAGGGCCAGACCGACGAGTCCGAGATGGGGATCACCTACAAGGACCTCGACGGGATACTCTACGATATGGAGCAGGACAGGTCAGATGCGCAGATCGCCGCTGACACCGGGCTGAGCCGGGAGAAGGTCGCCGAGATCAGAAGGCAGGTCGAATCCATGGAGCACAAGAGGCTTCCTGCGGTACGTCCGAGCGATTTCTGACCAAAAACTGTCGAAATCGGGATTGGATTGGTTCTTGACAATAGAAAGATTTATTAAGAACCTGTCCATCCCGAGTCTTGTTGCTCCTGTAGTGTAGCGGCCAATCATGAAGCCCTCTCGAGGCTTCGACACGGGTTCAAATCCCGTCGGGAGCACTCATCTCTTTTTTCTTCATTTTTCAATCTCTCCGTCAGGTCGTCCTCTAGTCGAGAATAGGTCGGAGGCTCAGGATGGAACCGCGCAAGAGGCTTGGGACTAGGGTCATGGAGGCGGCGGGTGCGCTGCTGCTAGCCATAGGGTTCGTGGGCATCTTCCTGCCCATCCTTCCCACGACCCCGTTCGTCCTCGCCGCGGCATTCTGCTTCTCCGCCAATCCGAAGATGTATGCCAAGATCCGCGACAGTCCTTATTTCGGCGAGTATCTGAGGGCGTACAAGGAGGGAGGGACGGTGTCAGCCCGTACCCGCGCGAAGGCGATCGTCATGGTCTGGGTGGTCATGGCCGTGTCAGTGGTTCTTCTGGACACGGCTTGGCTGAGGGCGCTCCTCCTGATCGTCGGCGCTGTGGTGACGGTCCATCTCCTGACGGTCGGCAGGGCGAGGGGAGGATGACCGGGAGGGACGTCAGTCTCTCCGGGCGGGGGCGTACCTGTCCATGTACATGAGGATGAAGTCCCTCATGTAGATCTTGAAATCAGGCTTCTCGCGGTGGATCCCAGCGCATTCCAGAGCCTGCTCCACCAGATGGTCGTCCCAGCAGAATGTCCCTATCCCGGTGGCCTGGAAGTGCACCGTGTTGTACAGCGGGAGGGCGGCTGCGAGCTCCAGCTGGAGGCGCACATCCGCGGCAACATGAACATGGGCAATGACACCCGCTTCCTGACCAGGGTCGTGTCCCAGTACCTGCCATACATCGGGTATCCGCGCAGTCTGAACGCGATCGCCGCAATCGGCAGGGTCACCTCGTACGACAAGAAGGATTGAGAAGGATGTAAGGGGCCCCGAAGGGCGTTTGCAGGATGCCTCAGAACGGGAGGATCTCCTTTCCGTGCTGCTCCGCCAGGACCTCCGCGAAAGCGGTGTACATGGCGGCAAGCCCGCAGACCACCCCTACGGCCCCGCCGGCCATGACGAGGCCGTCGATGGCGCCCAGGTTGCCTGCGGACAGCAGGAAGAACGTGATCGTGAGCGTGGCGAACACGAACATGAGGGACTTCCTGCCCTTGAGGGTCCCTATGAACAGGAACAGCGTCAGGATGCCCCACAGGAGCAGCCATGTCCCGAGCGTATCCCCGCTTCCGGACATCCCCTCGATGCCGGCGTGGGTCGCCACGAACGTGAGCCAGAACATCCCGTAGAGGGTGAACGCCACGGTCCCGAACGTGTTGCCGTTCCTGTACTCCATGATCCCCGCGAGCACCTGTGCCAGACCTCCTACGAAGATCCCCATCGCCAGGGTCACCCCGTCGAGTGCCAGCACGTCCGCGTTGTGGAGCGAGAGCAATACGGTGGTCATGCCGAATCCGAGCAGTCCCAGCGGTGCCGGATTGGCCTTCTTGGTCGGCTGAATCTCGTCGGCCATGCGGCTGTGATTACGGGCATGATATAAAAAGTTGTCAATCGACGAATGCTATTTTCGGCATTCGTCGAATTGACTCCAGATCCGTCACGCGGTGGCACCCGGCACGGGAGACGGCGCGGGGGCGGAGCGGCCGTCTCCCCAGCAGTCGTACCTGAGCAGGAGCGCGGCCATGACAATCACGATGACGGACCCTATGTTGTGGACCAGTGCCCCGGCGATCGGGCCCATGAGTCCGAACACAGCCAGAACCATCGCCACGGAGTTGAGGGCAATGGAGAACGCTATTCCCGCCTTTATGGTGAGCAGGGTCCTCCTGCTAAGTCTGATGACCCCTCCGATTTTGGATATGTTGTCATCCACGAACACTATGTCCGCGGACTCGGTGGCCATCTCGTTGCCGATACCGCCCATTGCTATGCCGACATCGGCGCGCTTGAGTGCAGGGGCGTCGTTGATCCCGTCCCCCACCATGCATGCGCTGCCGTCCTCCTCGACGAGTGTGACGGTCCGGAGCTTGTCCTCGGGGAGGCACTCCCACACGACATCATCCATTCCTAGCTCATCTGTCATCTTCATGGCGACCCTGTGGTCGTCTCCGGTGAGCATGATCGTCCTTATTCCCAGTTCCTTGATGTCCGCCACCGACTGGATCGACTCCTCCTTCAGGGTGTCGGACAGTATGGCGAAGCCGACGGTCATCCCATCGATCCCGGCGAGGATGACAGCGAAGCCCTCCTCCCTGACCCTGTCGCATTCCCTGAGGGTCTCCTCGAGGTTCGCGGGGCATCTCTCCCTCATCAGGATCTCGTTGCCCGCGGTTACGCGCATTCCGCGGACGGTTCCGGAGACACCCCTCCCGGGGATGTATTCGAATCCATCGACATCGTCCAGAGGTCCCTGATGAGCGGCCGTCACGGCCTTCCCCAGCGGATGCTCCGAGCGGGATTCCACGGCGGAAACCGCTGAGGCGATGGTCTCGGTATCATACGACGCGGAAGTGGATTCGAACCTGTGGCAGACGATCCTGCCGGTGGTGACGGTTCCGGTCTTGTCCATCAGCAGCGTGTCCACGGACGCCATCCTCTCCACGGCCCCGCCGTCCTTCACGAGGATGCCCCTCTTCGACATGTTTCCGGCGGCGGCCATGATCGCAGTCGGGGTCGCGAGGATAAGGGCGCATGGGCAGAAGACCACCAGGACGGTGACTGAACGATAGATGTCCTGAAACGCAAGGTAAGCGAGTATCGAGACGGCGAAGGCGATGACGACTATGTACACGGCCCACCTGTCCGCGGTGCGGACGACCTTGGACTTGCCGGCATCCGCGTTCTCGATGATCTGGGTCATCCTGGCTATGGTGGTGTCGTCCCCGACGCGGTCGACCCTGATATCCACCGATCCGTACATGTTGACGGTTCCCGACGACATGCGGTCCCCCGGCCCGACGTCGGAGGGCACGGATTCCCCGGTGAGGATCGAGTTGTTGACGGAGGTGTTTCCGCTGATGACGACCCCGTCCACAGGCACGACCTCTCCCGGGACTATGCGAACGGTGTCCCCGAGGGCCACGTCCTCCACAGGCACGATCCTCTCATCCCCGTCGGTGACGACCCTCGCAGTGGCTGGCCTCATGCTGACGAGCCTCATTATGCTGGCGTTGGCGTGGTTGACGGTCGCCTCCTCCAGGAACCCGCCTATCTGCATGATGATCGCTATCTCGGCGGCGGCGTCATACTCCCCGATGACAACGGAGGCGACGATGGCGACGGATACGAGGACATCCGCGGTTATGTCATGCTCTTTAACGACTCCCACGATGGCGCCCCAGATTATCGGGACGCCGCAGATGAGGATCGGTATGAAAACTGCAGGCCATGCCCAATCCGCTATGAACGATGCGAACAGGGCTATGATGCCGACGATTATGCAGGCGAACGGTATTTTCTGATCGAGAATGGCGTCCTTCACCAAGGACACGCTAACCACCTTCTTCTAGATACCCCTACCAGGTATGCGTATATATACCCTACGGGGGTATCGAAAAAGGTGTTTTCCTCAGATCTTGGAGAACTGTTCGATGACCTTCGTGAATTCCGCGATTGTCTTCTCCGGGTCCCCATGCTCTATGCCGTCGCGGACGCAGTGTTGGATGTGGCCTTCCATGATAATCTGGCCCACCTTGTGCATGGCGCTCTTGACCGCGTTCACCTGCACGATGATGTCTTCGCAGGGGACGTCCTCATCGATCATACGGTCGATCGCTGCGATCTGTCCTGAAATCTTCTTGAGCCTTCTGTGGAGGTTCTCCGAATCCATGCACTGCTTCATGCCTGTTATGTATGCGCGGATAGGATAAAAGGGTGTCAGAGTGGGAAAGGTGGGCGGATAGGTATTCCCATCCGCCCGATAGGGGTGGGGGGTTATTGTGATTGGACCTTCTTGGCATCCGATTTGTTCTTCATCACCGAGGCCACGACAGTCACTGCAAGGACGCCGACGATGACGACCAGGGACAGCAGGACGGGGATATCGATGAAGTGGTGGGCCAGGAGCTTGAACGCGACGAACAGCAGGATGATCCCGAGACCGTACTTGAGGTACCTGAGGGACTGCATTCCGCCGTGGATCACGAAGAACAGGGACCTGAGACCCATGACCGCGAAGATGTTGGATGTGTAGATGACGAGCGTGTCGGTGGAGATCGCGAGGACGGCAGGGATGGAGTCCAGGGCGAACACGATGTCGGTGAGCTCGATGACGATGACGCACAGGAACAGGACGGTGATGACCCTCTTGCCGTTGACGCGGGCGAACATTTTCCCGCGGCTGGCCTCGTCATCGACGTAGTTGAACCTGTTCTTCATGAACTTGGCGATCCCGTTCTCCTTCTGGTCGTCGTCCTTTCCGAACGTGGTTTTAAGGGCCACTACGAGCAGGATGACTCCGAAGACGTAGAGTAGCCAGTCGAACCTCTCCAGGAGTTCGACGCCGGCGAAGATGAATATGGCACGGAAGACGATGGCTCCGATGACACCGTAGAAGAGCGCGTGGTGCTGGTCCTCGTCCTTGATACCGAAGTACGCGAAGATGATGATGAACACGAACAGGTTGTCCATGCTCATCGCCTCTTCGATGGCGTATGCGGTGTAGTACTCGATCGTATGGGTCATGTCTGTCGCTAGGAACACCAACACGCCGAACGCGAGTGCCACGCCCACCCACACCGCCAGCTGCTTCACGGCGCTTTTGAAGGGGATGTGGTGAGGCTTGCGGTTGATCCACAGATCTGCCGCGAGCAGCACTATCACTATGGCGGCGAAGATGTACCATAGCGTTGATTCCTGAAGCATGAAATGCCATCTAAGGCCCCATGATAAAATTTATGGAGCTCGTAGCGAGGAGGCGGAAGGAATCCCTATGGAGAACCGGTCGATTCTCCATAGAGGGATGTTTCAGTGGGTGTGCGGGAACAGGAGGCTGAACGCGAGAATCAGCACGATCCCGAGGATCACGAGTCCGTACGAACCGAGGTCCTGCTTCTTCCTGTGATAGGCCTCCGGCAGTATGTCGCACATGGAGACGTACATGAACGTTCCAGCGGCGAACGCCAGCGGGATCCCGGTGAGGCCCTCGATGTCCCCGATCCCTCCGAGTGCGATGAAGAACACGACTCCAGCCAGCGGTGTTATGAGCGAGAACGCGAACAGTCTGATGAGAGACTGTCTCTGTGTGAAGTCCGTAAGGATCATCGTGGTCGACAGGGAGAACAGGACCACAAGCTTGTGGATGCACATTCCGACGGTGGCTATGAGTCCCACCTCCTCGCCCGCGAGGAATGTGGCGGCGAGGGCGAGTCCGTCGCAGGCGGCGTGTACAGACAATCCTGCGAACGAGGACATGGAGGTGATCTTGTGGCTGTGGTTATCCTGGCAGCATTCGCAGGAGCAGCCTCCCATGTGGCGGTGCTTCAGGAGCATCTCGACGGTCATGATCAGAACGAATCCGGCCACGATCGTGTACATGATCTGGTGGATGTCGTATCCGCCGTCCTGGCATTCATGGACCGCCTCCGGCAGCAGGAGGAAGAACAGGAGTCCGAGGAATATCCCCGCGCTCAGCGCCATCAGCAGATGCGCCTGCCTGTCGCTGAGCTTCTTTACCCTCGGGAGCAGCGCTCCGGCCATGGAAACCACGAGGAGCAGGACCGAGTACAGTGCGAAGGTGGCTACCGCTTCCATGTGGCGGGGTTCTGTTTCATGTTATTAAAACATTCGGAACAGGTTATTAACTTCCACCGCATACCAGGACTCGAAGTTATTAACGTGATAGCATGGGTATAGTAAGCATCTCCCTCAACGAAGAGAATCTAGCAGCCCTTGACAGGATCCAGAAGGTCTATGGGCTGTCCGGGAGGTCGGAGGCAGTCCGCACATCCATAAACGCCGCATTGGCCGACATAAGGGAGCTGGAGACGATGGAGGGCATCGTGGAGGGGGTCCTGGTGATCGTCCGCGGGAACCACGCCGACCCGTGGATGAGCATGATCCAGGCGAGGCACGAGTCTGTCATCAAGACCCAGATGCACTCCCATCTCCAGAACCACAAGTGTCTGGAGGTCATGGTCGTATCCTGCGATGCCGGAACGCTCACCGGGATGCTCAAGGAGATCCAGGCGGAGGGCAAGGCGGACTACGTCAAGTTCGTGCGCGGGTGAGTTCTGAGCCCCTCCTTACTTTATTTTAAATATCTCTAACCCATACTACCACTCGGATGGGATGTGCATGAGTGATAGCTCACGCGATTACGACAGCAACGGCTCTCGCAAGAGCCTCAGGAACCGTCTGCAGTCGATGCAGAGCACCGACCGGACGGATGCGAAGAAGGGTCAGCACCTGTCTGACCTCACCAAGAACATCGGGAACACTCTCCAGAGCATCTTCTCTAACAAGTCCGACTCCAGCGTGTACTCCAAGGGCGTGCGCGAACTGGACAACTTCGGATACGAGAAGTACAACCTCGAGGACGACGGGGGAGAGATATTCATATCCAAGGTGCCCGAGAGGGCCATGTTCAACGACGGAGAGCCGATCATCGTCAGGGCGACCGCCGGCAACTTCGTCGGTTCCAGCGACAACACCACCGCACGCTTCGATGTCGGCGAGGCCGAGGCCAAGGCCGAGGACATGAGGAACCTCTTCAGCAACGTCCCCCGCGGCACCGCCGTGGAGACGGAGTACCACGCCACGGTCGGGGAGGTCACCGCCGACGGCACAGTCAAGCCGAGGCCAATCGACGCCTCCTTCCTCGGAAGGATGAAGGCATCGTCCGCGGAGAGGCAGACCGCACCGGCCGAGGATCAGACGGCTCCCGCCCCTGAGGCATCGGCTCAGTTCCTCCAGATAGACGAGGATGTCCCCGTCGAGGTCCCTGACAACTCCACAGAGGTGCCGATTCTCAAGATGGAGGAGGCGCCCGTAGAGGAGGCCGCTTCGGAGCCGGCACCGGCAGACAACGGCTTCTCCTTCCTGGACAGGGTGTCCCGCAGCCGCAGGGCCGATTTCATCATCGAGCCCGAGGAGGCCGAGGTCGAGGAGCCTGTCGAGGAGGCGCCCGTAGAGGAGGCCGAGGACGACTACGACTGGATCTTCGCAGACGAGGACCAGGAGGAGGTCATGGAGATGCCCGCCGAGGTCCCTGAGATCGGAGAGGTCGCAGCAGACGTCCCCGAGGACATCATCATCGCTCCGATCGAGACCCCTGAGGAGGTACCCGTGGCGGATGTCACTGACGAGATCATTGCGGCGGATGTCCCCGCCGAGGTCCCCGAACAGGTCGAATCATATTCCGGATTCGTGGAGGAGCCCGTTGAAGAGGCTCCCGCAGTCGGACTCGTAGAGGTCGAGCCCGTCATCGAGGCCCCTGTTGAGGAGCCCGCAGAGGCGTCCGTCCCCGAGGAGCCTGTCGAGATGGTCCCCGAGGCACCCGAGGAGGTCCCTGTCGAGGATGTCCCCATGGAGATGCCCGCCGAGGTCCCCGAGGCAATCGCAGAGGCCGAGTCTCCTGCAGAGGCCGCCCCCGCAGAGGAGCCTATCGCGGTCATGACGCTCCCTGGAATCAGGGAGGTCGAGCCCCTGGAGCCCATCGCGGGACTCGAGATGGAGGGTTCCGAGCCCTCGTCCGATTCAGCGGTGTCAGACGCGATCGAAGCCACCCCCGCAGTGATGGAGGCGGCAGTCACAGGTGCCGAGGCCGCTCCTGCGCCCAGCACCAAGTTCGTAGGTCTGGAGGAGGACGGAGAGGCCCTCCCGCGTCTCAGCGACCCCGTGGTCAAGCGCCCGAGAACCGTCCGTTTCAGATTCAGCAACGGAGTGCTGCAGAACGTAGAGTCTGACAAGACAGAGCCCAAGGAGGAGCTCCGCGACCCTTTAGCGTGACGGGTCAGCGCGCCCTCCCCGAAACCGAGCCGGTCGCGGTCAACGACAAAGTCCGCGATGTGATGCTGTTCACAGTCCCCGGTCTCGACTACGAGGAGGACCTCGTCGATCCCGATGTCCCCATGAGGGATGACGGGGCCGAGGGCCGCTTCGCCAAGGCCTACATCCACGACGAGATACCGTGGATGGACCTGACGAACGAAGTGCGCGACCTGATGCGTCTGGCAGTACCGAGTATCGATGTGTCGGAGGAGGACCTCTCCTTCGTTGATGCGGATGTCCCCGAGGACGGGATGGAAGCCTGCTGGGCCGTTCCCGCCACCGAGGGGGCGGACGACACCATAGCGTACAGCATCCCGGAGTACACGACTGCGATCTGTGCACCCTCTGAGGAGAGGGCGATGATCGCCGCCGCAGGCGAAGTGGGACTGCTCCCAATGCCCGCGCCCGTACCCTTCGAGGAGATCCTCGACGGTGTCGTGAGGGACGTGGTCTCCAAGGTGGTCGACCAGGTCCTCGCCGAGCCGATCCCGCAGACAGATGAACTGACGATGAACGTACAGGCCGCTCCGGAGATCCCCATGATCCCGGCAGCGACCGTGATGGCGTCGCTTCCCGAGCCCATCGTGGCCGAGGAGCACGCAGAGGAAAACCATGCGGTCGTCGATCCGGAGCCCGTCGAGGTCGATCCGGTCGAGTCCGCCGACGGCATGCCCGCGGTCAGGTTCTCCTTCGGATCCCAGGAGGTCCGTGGGAGCGGCTGGAGGGTCTGCTTCTCGTTCTAAGAAACAAGAAGAAATGCACATCCGAGAAACCGGGTCCTGGCCCATTACCGTCCGACGGAATCCCCGTCGGGCGGGTACTTCCATTTTCTTGTCAAATCGGTCCGTTGGCTCCAATGTCAACGCATCCGGGCCCATGCCTCATGTGATTCTGAGGACCATCCGATGCGGCGATACTCACGGCCATCGCCGCATCCTTCCAGCAGGGACATGTCTTTTCCCGGAGCAGAGGGGTCACGTCGATTGCGAGAGGCAACCGAATCCAAAACCCCAAGAGCCTAAATAGAACATTAAGTCATGTCGTGACATGGAATTCCTGTTGCAGTTGCTGATCGCACTGGCTGTGCTGTTCCTTCTAGCACGCCTGGGCTCCGCGATTGTCTCCAGGTTCGGTCTGCCAGGTCTGATAGGCGAGATCGTCATCGGAATCGTGGTGGCAAATCTCGCCTTCGGCGACTGGTCCCTCATGGGATCGCTGGGAATTACCATGCCCGAACCCGGAGAGGGGGCCGAAGCCGGCAGCGACGTCTATCACATAATCTATGCCATGGCAGAGTTGGGAGTGGTGTTCCTCCTGTTCACAGTGGGTCTGGAGACCAAGGTCAAGGACCTTCTCGGATCCGGGAGGCCCGCCCTCCTGTGCGCCATCCTAGGTGTCATCCTTCCGTTCATAGCGGGATTCGCGATCATCCTGATGTACGAGGACCTGAGCAATCTGAACCATGCGATGTTCATGGGTGCGGCGATGGTGGCCACATCCGTCGGAATAACCGCCAGGATCATCAAGGACCTGCATCTGATGGATACCAAGGAGGCCCGCATCATCATCGCCGCCGCCGTCATAGACGATGTTCTGGGGATGATCGTCCTGGCGATAGTCAAGGGCATGGCCGACTCCGGCGAGCTGTCCATCGGTAGCATCGCATCCATCACCCTTCAGGCGGTCATCTTCGTCCTGGCCATCATAGCCGTGTGTAAGTGGGTCGTCCCTAGGATATACGATTACTTCGATGCCCGCAGGCGCAAGGTCGAAGCCGAGGGGAAGGTCTATCGCTCCATCAACAAGTTCGTCCTCGCACTCATCGTCTGTCTGTTCATGTCTGCGTTCGCGGAGTACATCGGGCTCGCCGCGATCATCGGCGCGTTCCTCGGAGGGATGCTGTTTGCGGACTACGCCTGGGAGTGGGACCTCGAGCACAAGTTCGACTCGATCACCACGTTCATGCTGTCCTTCTTCTTCCTCAACGTCGGTCTCCAGGTCGACCTGAGCTCTCTTACGAGCACGTCCGTCATACTGCTGGCCGTACTGATCATCGTGGTCGCCATCCTCACCAAGTACATCGGATGCGGTCTGGGTGCCAAGATCGGTGACAAGAGCATCGACATGAAGTCCTTCAACATCATAGGTGTCGGAATGGCTCCGAGGGGTGAGGTGGGTATCATCATCGCCTCGATCGGTCTTGCATCCGGTTACATGTCCACCGACCTGTATGCGGTCATAGTCCTCATGTCGGTGGTTACAACCATCATAGCCCCGCCGATAGTCGCGAGGCTGTTCAGGAAGAAGTACCACGAGGAATACACTATCCTTCCAGAGGACAGGGTCTGACCCTGTCTTCCCAAGAAACCATCTCAGGGGCTTCGGCCCCCTTTCTGCATTTTCTCACTGCCTATATCGGCATCACGTTCGATGACTGCGGTCGCTACAGGCGGCCGTAGAAATGAAAAATGGAGTCCCAGCATCCGCTGGGGCGTTCATAGATAAAAGTCCCGTTCCGCTCAGTTGAGGGGGACGAAGACCTGGAGAAGCATCACGATGACGATGAGTCCGATGGCGATTCCCACGACTGCGCGAGGGCTGATCCTGACTCCCTTCTCGTTCTCGGTGTCGAAGTACCTCATCAGACCCGCGGAGGACTGGAATCCCGAGTCGTTCTTCTTTGCCATGGGGCTTCGTTATCTGCGGTCCATATAAAAACCTGCGCATGCACCCTTTTAGTCGCGCGCAAGAGTGTCCGACGGACCACCCATCAAATAGAAGAACCGAGTTGTGGGTCTGATGGAATCGAAGTACCTCCTGCTCGCTTCGGCGTTGGGATTCATACTAATGCTGGTCGGATTCGTCGGCTATGTCTTCAGCCCCAGCGCCGCGTTCGAGGTGGTGTTCGTCATCGGGGTCATACTGCTCGTCATCGGATATGCGATGCTGTACCTGATGAACAGGAGTCTCAGCACCGAGGTCAGGCAGAACGAGAGCCAGGAGGACGAGGACGGTTTCTTCTACATCCTCGACGAGGATTACTCCGCCCCCGCCGGCGATGCGACGATCACTGATCTCACCAAGGGTCGGGAGCAGTGATACGTTGCCGGCACTCAACGCTGAGATTCTCTACCTCTTCTTCAACTCGGCGAACATGAACCGCTGGAACGATCACATGCGTCCGGTCGACCTCACCGAGCTTGACAAGCAGGCGCATAAGGCCGCCATCGCATGGGTTCTCGCCAAGTTCGAGGAGTCTGCCGGAAACCCGATTGACTGGCGTCTGGTCATAGAGCACACGATGTTCTCGTTCATCCAGAGGGCGGTGCTCACCGATCTCAAGCCGCAGGTCTTCCACAGGATAACATCCGAGAGGCGCGGACCGGTCAACGACTACGTCCTCTCCGAGTTCGATCGTCTCGTCCCGGATTCGGATCCCGGATTCAGGTCCCGTTTCGCAGTCTATCTGTCGGATCCCAAATCCACTCCGGAGGATGCGGTGATCCGTGCCGCCCATTATCTGGCGACAAGATGGGAGTTCAACCTCATCTATGATTCCAACCGCTCGCTGTATGGGATCGAGCAGACGAGAGCAGAGATCGACGAGCAGATCGGCCAGCACATGGATCTCGTCGGCGTCAGGAGGCTCATGGACTCAGAGGAGACGTTCGACTTCATCGACCTCATCGGCCAGCTGAGGTTCCAGCAGCGCTGGGCGAGGACGCCGCGCATCCCCAAGACCACGGTCCTCGGACATTCACTGATGGTAGCCGACATGATGTACCTGCGCGATCTGGATGCAGGCTCCTCCGACAGGGAGGTCTACAATGATTTCTACAGCGGCCTCTTCCACGATCTCCCCGAGGTCCTGACGAAGGACGTCATATCGCCCATCAAGGAGAACGTGGACGGTCTGGCGGCCATACTGGAGGGATATGAGCACGACCTGGTGGAATCGAAGATCATGCCCCTGCTGGAGGAGGGGTGGAGGGAAGAGTTCCGCCATATGGTCTACGAGCCATTCACGGACGTGGACATCCCCGGGTTCGGCAGGAGGAACGGATCGGACCTCAAGGCATGCGATCTGATGGCGGCTTACATGGAGGCCAACATATCCCGCAGGTACGGGATCTCATCCAACACGCTGCTGGAGGGCGAGAGGGGGATCCGCGACAAGCTCATCGAAAAGGGTCGCGGCATCGGTGCCCAGAGACTCGTCGAGGACCTGGACCGTCTCAGGATATGAGTAGGTCGTACCTGCGATTGTAGGTATGTTCAGAAACAGTTTTATAGAACATCAGACAGTGATTTCTATCGATACTATGTCGAAAATCGTAGCAGTCATTGCGAGTCCCAGGAAAGCCGGAAACTGCGTAGCCATCGTCGAGAAGATGGCTGAGGCGGCGAAGGCCAAAGGGAACGATGTGGAGATCTTCAACGTCAACACCCTCGAGTTCAAGGGATGCCAGGCGTGCATGGGATGCAAGAAGGCCGGACAGGGCTGCATCAGGAAGGACGGTCTGACCCCCGTCCTGGATGCCATCAAGGAGTGCGACGGGCTCATCCTCGCCACACCCGATTACTTCGGACAGCCCACCGGACAGTACAGGTGCTTCGAGGACAGGATGTACGGGTACCTCGGCGGAGACTTCTCCTGCTGCATCAAACCCGGACTCAAGTTCGTCCCTGTGGTCACCAGCGGATCCGGTGCAGGCGCCGATGACATCGTAAACGGAATCAAGCGCGTCATGGCCGGATACTTCAAGATGGAGTGCATCGGCGAGATCAACTACAGCGAGGCCACCGGAAAGGGTCCCGCCAAGGACAACGCCGACGTCATGGCACAGGCTGCTGAGCTGGCCGGCAAATTCTGAAAACCTAATGCCCGTCTTCGGACGGGCTCTCCTTGTTCTTAATAAAAAAGCCGGTCCCGAGGGACCGGCATGATTGTCCTTACGGATCAGTTGTGCCTGTCGATGACTTCCTGTCCGCGCATGTAGGGTCTGAGGACCTCGGGGATCGTCACGGTGCCGTCCTTGTTCTGGTAGTTCTCGAGGATGGCGACCATGGTCCTTGGCAGGGCGAGACCGGATCCGTTCAGGGTGTGGACGAACTCGCTCTTGAGGTGGGGCTCGGGCCTGTACTTGATCCTGGCCCTCCTGGCCTGGAAATCCGTGAAGTTGCTGCACGAGGATGCCTCGAGCCACGCATCCTTTCCGGGCGCGTAGAGCTCCAGGTCGTAGCACTTGGAGCACGAGAAGCTCATGTCCCCGGTGCAGAGCAGCAGGACCCTGTAGGGGAGTCCGAGGCCGTTGATCAGGTCCTCGGCGTTCTGCCTCAGCTCCTCCAGCCTTGCGTAGGAGTTCTCGGGGAGGACGAAGTTGACCATCTCAACCTTGTTGAACTCGTGGACCCTGATGATCCCCCTGGTGTCTGCGTGCTTTCCGACCTCCCTCCTGAAGGATGGGAGGTACGCGGTCCAGTAGATGGGGAGCTGGTTCTTGTCCAGGATCTCGTCCTGGAGGAGGTTGGTGACGGGCACCTCGGCAGTCGGGTTGAGGAACATGTCGTCCCTCTCGAGGTAGTACATGTCGTCCTTCAGGTTGGGGTACTGTCCGGTTCCGATGACGGCCGCCTTGTTGACCACGACCGGCGGGAACAGCTCCGTGTACCCCTGGTCCATGTGGGTGTCCAGGAAGTAGTTGATGAGAGCCCTCTCGAGCCTGGCTCCGTCGCCCTTGAGGCAGTAGAATCCGCTTCCGGCGACCTTGACGGCCCTGTCGAAATCGATGATGTCCAGGTCCTCGGCGATCTCCCAGTGCTCCTTGGGTTTGAAGTCGAACTTCCTCTTCTCACCCTTCTCGTAGACCACGACGTTGTCATGCTCGTCCTTCCCTATGGGGACGGACTCGTGAGGGATGTTGGGGATGTTGAGGACGCAGTCCTGGCGGACCTCCTCGAGTTCGGCCATCCTGTCATCGTTGGCCTTGATCTTGTCGGAGACCTCCCTCATCTCCTTGATGCGGGCGTCCTTCTCCTCGCCCTTGGGCATCTTGGAGATCTGGAGGGACACGTCGTTCCTGACCTTCCTGAGACGGTTGTTCTCATCGGTGAGCGCCCTCCACTCGGAATCCGCAGCGAGGAACCTGTCGAGGATGGCATCGTCCTTGTTCCTGTTCTTAAGCATGGTCCTGATCATGTCAGGGTTGGATCTGATGACGTTGACGTCGAGCATCGGAAAACACCTCGGAACTTCTTCTGGCTGAGGGACGTCCATGTGCGCTTGTCCGTGAGGACGATGACGCTGCCGCGAACGTCCACAGCGACCGCTCCTGTGGCCTCCTCGATCGATTCGGCGGCCCCTTTGGCGTCGTCGTCGGAGTTGGAGAGCACCTTGACCTTTATCAGGCGGTTCTTCTTCAGCTGGTTGACGATCTCGTCGAAGACGCCCTGGTCCAGGCCTTCCTTGCCGACATGGACCGTCGGGCTGATGTCGTTGGCCCTTCTCATGAGCTCCTTCCTAGCGTCCTTCTCAGTCATGTGATTGCTCCTTCAGGTACGGCCTGCGGCGGATCTCCCCGCACATGCCGCAAGTTATGCACACCATGTGGTTCCCCAGACGGACTCTGCAGTTGATGCCGGGCATCAGCGGGATCCCGCATCCGCGGCATATCTGGACGTCTCTGGGCATCGGAACCTGGGTCTTGGCGCTTACGCGGGATGCGATCCCGACGTACCTCCTGGCACGGTCCGGCCTGTCCTCGCGGACTGCATCCGCCGCCAGCCCCAGCAGTCTGTCAATGCGCTCCCGACCGATGTCGCTGAGTACCTTCTGTGGGACGCGCCTTCTGCTCATACGGTGTGCTCCGAGCGGTCCGATTACAGCGGTTGTATTAAAACTGCGCGCATTACCTAAATAGGAGGGTCATCCCTTCCCGTCCTCGGAAGGATCGAACGGGCACATGGTGTCCAGCATCTCATGGATCCGGGGGTTGTCCGGGGCCGACCCGTCCCTGTGTGACATCCAGAGGGAGACGAACTGCCTGTGGAACTCCATGACGCAGTCGTCCCAGCTTTTGGCCGATGCGTCGAGGCCCAGATCCTCGCATCTCAGGTACCATGTCGCGGTTCTCGCATAGTACGACGGGATGCCCTCAAGCGGATAGACGAGTCCGATGTCACCGAACGCGGAGATGCCCCTGAGGAAGACCGTGCCTGGGAACGTGTAGCAGTTGTCCACGGCCTTGATCTCGACGATGTTGTCGTCATCGTCCCTGACTATCGTCCCCATGGCGATCACAGGTCCGGCGGAGGCGAAGTCCTCCCTGTCGTAGGAGGGGACAGTCGGGACGTAGTTCAGGGGGATCAACCCCTTCCCGCTGGTTATCGCATAGTGGTCCCTGCGTTTCGGATCCTTCACGATGACTCCCATGATCCCGCCGTTGTGTGCACGCGTCGCCATCCTGGCCATCTCGGTGACCCTGAGGACGTCCATGTCACCGAAGCATCTGACATCGTCCTCAGGTCCATGAAGCAGCACATGGCCACAGAGGCTGTCATGGACTCTCAGTACAGCGGAGGCGACGGCCTTCCTGCCGATTATGTCCGGGAACGTGTCGCTCATGAACGTCCCGTCGGCGGCGCCTCCGAGATATGCGAGTGTCTCGTGCAGCATCCTCCTGGCATCTGCGGCCAGGGAGCTATCCCCCTCGATCTCGATCCCCGAATACAGCGCTTCGGGGACATCCCCCTGCAGTCTCAGCTCGCCTTTGACGATGTTGCGGCAGATCTCCCTGAACAGGAGCCCGAGGTCTGACATGACCGCTTCCGATATCGACTGATCGGCATCCTTGTCGTGGTCGTCGGAGGAGACCACACGAAGCACGTAGCCATCCATGTCCGATGTATGGACTCACGGCGTTAAAAAGGGACTGGGGTCACGGGAAGGCCAGCGACCTGAGGAAGTCCCTGACCTCCGCCTCCTCCCCTTCGAGTTCGCCGTCGTTCTCCTCGTACGTCTCCCAGAGGAACACGAAGTACTCGTGGAATGCGACGACGCACTCGTCCCAGGACGGTTTGGAGATCGATATGCCGAGGGCATCGCAGTCCAGGGTCCAGGTGCCCTTCTTCGAGTTGTAGCCCGGGATCGCCTCCACGGGGTTCAGGAGTATGATGTCCCTGGTGGCGGTTATCGCCCTGTGGAACTTGACGGTGGGGAATGAATAGCAGCCGATGACGGCCCTCATCTCCTTGACGCTGCCGGAGTCATCCACCACGACAGTGCCAGATGCGATGATCGGGCCTGCTTCGGAGAAGAGCGGAATGTCGGTTGTCGAGATGTTGCTGGCGAACGTCACGGGGACGCTGTCCCTCCCGTTGGATATGAGCCAGCGGTTCTTCCTCACGGGGTCCTGTCCGATCCTGCCGATGACCGCGCCGTTGAACGATGTGGACTGGTCCTCTGCGATCTCCCTGAGCTGGTCCTTCCTGGTCAGCCTGAACTTCTTCAGCTCGTCCCCGGTGCCGTAGTAGAGGTCGTACCCCTCCAGGTGCTGGGACAGTGCCAGCAGGTCTTTGGAGAGCTCCCTGCGGGCCAATGCCTCGCGGTGGTTCCCCGGGGCGTCGTGGGCCTCGACGGTGTTCGCCAGGTCCAGCTCCTTTATCAGTCCGTTGAGGGCGTCCAGCATGAGCGTGTCTTCGCCCTCCGCCTCAGCGTCCACGTCCCTTCCCGAAGAAGCGGACATGGAGAGGTCGAACCTCTTCATGAGCGATGCTGGCACGTCGTTCTGCAGTCTCAGCTCCTGCCTCACCATGGAGGCGCCGATGTCCGTCAGGATCTTCTGGACGTCGACCATAGTCTGCCCGGCAACCGATACCGGGACACGTGCGTTCTCATCACCGCTGGGGACTACTTTGAAATTGAAGGGCTGCTGCATCAGAACCGGGCGGGGGATTGGCCAGAAGCCTATTTATTCCTTTGTCGTATGCGCGCATACGTTCCTAATGCGCCCGAAACCAACGAAACGCTTATATTCGGGACGCATATCGGCAGTCAGTTGACACGGAGCCTCAGCGCTCCGATTGCATTCACTATCCAAGGTGGTTCAAATGGTAAGAAAGCCAGCATCGATGTACAGGCAGATCAAAGGCCAGGCGTACACACGCCGCGAATACATGGGAGGAGTCCCCGCAAGCAGGGTCTCCCAGTACGAGATGGGAAACCTCAGGGAGGACTTCCCCGTCGTCCTCACCCTCAGGGTGAAGAACCGCGTCCAGATCAGGCACACCTCCATCGAGGCCGGACGTATCGCCGCCAACAAGGTCCTGAACGGTCAGGTCGGCGTCGCCAACTACCACATGACCGTCAGGGCGTACCCCCACGTCGTCCTGAGGGAGAACAAGCTGGCTACCGGCGCAGGAGCGGACCGTGTGTCCAGTGGAATGCGCCAGGGATTCGGAAAGACCGTCGGAACCGCTGCCAGGCTCGAGCGCAACCAGGCCATCCTGACCGTTCGCGTCCCCGCAGACAAGGCGGTCTTCGCCAAGGATGCCCTCTGGAGGGCCTCCATGAAGTTCCCCTCCCCCTGCTACATCGACGTCGAGAAGGGACAGGAACTCATCCTGTAAATGTTCGACTTCGAACTGGAAACCATATCACGCTGGATAAGCGACGGGGGCTATGCCTCCGTCGCACTCCAGATGCCTGAGGGCCTGAAGATTCGGGCCCCCGAGATTTCTGAATTCATTGAAAGGGAGACCGGTGCCGTTCCGGTCATAGTGGGTCGCCCGTGCTACGGGGCCTGCGACCTCTTCGACTATCATGGGTGGGCCGATGCCCTCATACACTTCGGGCACTCGCCGATACCCTCTCAGGGTGACGATCCGAACGTTCTGTACATAGAGTCCCGCTCGGATGCGGAAGTGGACGAATCCATCATGGGATCCCTGTCACGTCTCCCGGGGAGGATCGGCCTCCTCGCGACCGTCCAGTACCTGGGTCTGATCCCCAAGGTAAAGGGAATGCTGGAGTCATCCGGGAGGGAGGTCAGGGTCGGTGAGGGGGACCTCAGGATATGCCATCCCGGACAGGTCCTCGGATGCAACTGCAGCGCTGCCGAATCCGTCGACGCGGATGTCGACGGCTATCTGTTCATAGGGGAGGGGGACTTCCACCCCCTTGCCGCCGCGTTCGGCATGGAGAAGCCGGTTCTGGTGCTCAACCCTGTCACAGGGGAGGTGAGGGATATGTCAGAGACCAGGGACAGGATCCTGCGCAGGCGCTTCGCTGCCATACAGGGCGCCAGGGACGCCGAGAGCTTCCTTGTGATAGTCTGCAGCAAGGTCGGTCAGAACCGTTCGGGATTGGCAGATGAGATGGTGTCCCTGCTCAGGCGCCATGGGCGGACCGCCCACAAGGTCGTCATCGAGGAGATCAACCCCACCGCCCTGATGTCCTACCAGGTGGACGCCTTCGTCAACACGGCATGCCCCCGCATAGCGATGGATGATGCTGCACGGTATCCCAAGCCTATGCTCACCCCGCCGGAGCTGGAGATCGCCCTCGGCGAGAGGGAGTGGGGCCAGTACATTTTCGATCAGATCCGCCCGTGAGGCATCGTCCACATCTTCCGTTCTTTCAGTATCCCTATATATGCGCGCGCGTGTGGGTGTGCCATGGAATTCAGGGAAGCAGTTTGCGCCAGGCGCTCGGAGTACGCGCTCGATGCCGAAGGAGTCGATGTCGATGCCGTGCTGTCCGCCGTCAGGGGGATCGCGGGCGCGGTCCCTTCGTCTTTCAACGTCCAGTCCTCCAGGATGCTCCTCCTCTCAGGCGAGGATCATAGGAGGTTCTGGGGAATCGTCGAGGACGTGCTGCGCGAGAGGTCCCGCGACCCGGAGAGGTTCAAGGGCACCCAGGCGAAGCTTGCCGGATTCTCCAGTGCAGCGGGTACAATCCTGTTCTACGAGATCGATTCCAAGACGCATGATCTGATGGAGCAGTACCCGAGCTACAGGGATATGTTCCCGCAGTGGGCCGAGCACGGGAACGCGATGCTCCAGTTCGCCACATGGGTCGCGATACGCGACCTCGGACTCGGTGCGAACATACAGCACTACAACCCGATCGTCGATGACAGGGTTGCAGAGGTCTTCGGCGTCCCGGAGGGATACAGGCTGGTCGCTCAGATGGTGTTCGGAAGGATCGTCACCCCTGCCGGGCCCAAGACTAAGCTGTCCGGCGACGAGATCGTCATGACGGCCCACGCCAAAATGTAAAAATCAAGAGGGGATGTGAGGCCAGATGTTCACTTCGAAGACCCTTCTGAGCGGCGACCTCCCGGACGTCAGGGTCGGGATAGGCCGCGGGACCGATGCAGGTCATGTGGAGCGCAGTGTCCTGGCCATGGAGGGCCATGACGTCCGCATCTACGACGACCCTAACGAGCTGGTGTCGGATCTCGTGTCCGGCAGGATAGATGCGGCGATCCGCGGCGACATGTCGTCGTCGATGCTCCTGCCGATCCTGAAGAAGGGGCTGGGGCTCAAGGGCCTGGAGAGGGTCGCGTTCATGGAGCCACAGGGCGGGAAGCTCATCATCCTGTCGCCCGTGGGCATCGACGAGGGGTGGACCGACGACCAGAGGTATGACTTGGCCGCGAGGTCCGCCGATCTCGCCCGCAGGGTCGGCATGGGGCAGAGGATAGCCATAATGTCCGGCGGCAGATGCGAGGACGTCGGTCGCTGCAGGGCGGTGGACAGATCCATCGAGAGCGCCAGGTCCATCGCCAAGCGCCTGGTCGAGAACGGGTTCGACGCCTATCACGCGCAGATCCTCATCGAGGACGCTGTGAGGGAGGCGGACATCGTGATAGCTCCGGAGGGCATCACCGGCAACATCATATTCAGGACCATGCACATGGTCGGAGGGGCGAAGGCCCTCGGCGCGCCGGTCGTCAACACGGACAAGGTGTTCATAGACACCTCGCGCGCCAAAACGGATTACAGGGACTCGATCGCCCTGGCCATGAGACTAACGGAGGAATGAGGATGTTTCTTGAAATCGACGGCAGCTATTCCGGCATCAGGTTCTCTGCATGCCATTTCATACCTAGGCACGAGAAGTGCTCCAGGCTCCACGGCCACTCCTATATCGTGAGGCTCAGGCTGGAGGGCGACATAGGCGACGAGGGGATGATCATGGACTTCGTCGTCCTGAAGAAGAAGCTGAAGGAGATGATCGAGGAGATGGACCACAAGACCCTCCTCCCCACACTGTCCAATGATGTCAAGCTCGATGTGACGGAGGAGTCCGTCGAGGCCGTGTCCTGCGGGAAGAGGTACGTGTTCCCGAGGGTGGACGTAACGCTCCTGGACATCCCCAACACGACCGCCGAGGAGATGGCAAAGATGATGACCCTCAGGATGGTCGCCGAGATCGACTTCCCGGAGAACGTCAGGTCCGTGTCCGTCGGATTGGACGAGGAGCGCGGTCAGACCGCCTGGTACACGGAGGTGCTGTGATGCCGAAGGCGGTGGTCCTCCTCTCCGGGGGCCTCGATTCCACCACATGCCTCGCCCAGGCGATCGCGGACGGCTGCGATGTCACGGCCATCAGCTTCAGGTACGGCCAGAGGCACACAAGGGAGCTGACGTCCGCTCAGAACGTCTGCGACTTCTACAACGTCGACCACGTGGTCATCGACCTGGATCTGAGCTCGTTCAGGTCCGCCCTCACCAGGAAGGACATAGACGTCCCGATGGACAGGGAGGGTGAGCTGGATGCGAAGATCCCCATAACCTATGTGCCTGCCAGGAACATCGTTTTCCTCAGCATCGCCGCGGGGCTCTGCGAGTCCATCGATGCCGACAGGATCTACATAGGAGCGAACTCGGTGGACTTCTCAGGATATCCCGACTGCACACCGGCGTTCTACGAAGCGTTCCAAGCGATGCTCGCGGTCGGCACGAAGGCCGGCGTCGAGGGGAACCCGATCAAGGTCGTCACACCCATACTGTACGATTCGAAGGCGGACATCGTCAGGCGCGGGAAGAAGCTCGGCGCTCCCCTCCACCTTACTTGGTCCTGCTACAACGGCGGGGACAAGGCCTGCGGCCACTGCGACTCCTGCCGTCTGAGGCTCCAGGGATTCAAGGAGGCCGGATACAGGGACGAGATCGAGTACGAGCACGGTGAGAACCTCCTATGAGGGTCTGCGAGATTTTCAACTCGATACAGGGGGAGGGCCTGACCATGGGCGCCCCCACAGTGTTCGTCAGGGCTGTCGGGTGCAACCTCAGATGCAGCTGGTGCGATACCGGCTACTCCTTCGAAGGCGGCACCGACATGACGGTCGAAGAGATCTTGGAGGAGGTCGGCGACTGTTTCCGCGTGTGCTTCACCGGTGGGGAGCCCATGCTCCAGCCCGATGCGGTGGAGCTCATCGAGCGCCTGGTGTCGAAGGGTATCCAGGTCGTCCTGGAGACCAACGGCTCCGTCGACCTCTCCGAGGTCCCGAGGGACCCGCTCGTGATGATCAGCATGGACATCAAGTGTCCCTCCTCGGGCATGACCGACAGGATGATGCTCTCGAACATCGACATCCTATCATCCAAGGACCAGCTGAAGTTCGTCATAAAGGATCAGGCGGACCTGGATTTCGCGGTGGGGTTCGTAAGGTCCCACAGAATCCCCTGTCCGGTGATCTTCGGCCCCGTCGGCGGGACCGGAAGGCTGGAGTGGCTGGTCGACAGGGTCCTGAGAGAGCATCTGGACGTCAGGGTGCTGCCGCAGCTCCACAAGATCATATGGGGAGACAGGCAGGGTGTATGAGGCCCAGCGGTACGGTTAAGACATCTGGCACTGATTTCAACGCATGCAGCGGAAGAATCTGAAACTGATGGCCGTCTCTGCAGTGGTGATAGTCATCTGTTTGCTGTTCAGCTGGGCCTACATGGATGGCGGCCAGGTCGAACAGATGAGGCATGCCGAGGTGGGGGACTATATGGTCCTGGACTGTGTGGACTCCTCCGAGGACGGTGAGGTGGAGTACATTTTGACTGCCACCGTCGTGGGAGAGGATGAAGCCGGGAATCAGACCGTTCAATGGGTCTACGATGACGGCGGATCATATTACACCAAATCGGAGGGGAATTTCTTCACCGATGTTATGGGCGAAATAGTGGGGACGGAAACCGTCGATTCCCCGTATTTCGGAGAAATCGAATGCAACATCTACCTCCAGTCCGATGGTTCCTTTGTCTGGAATCCGACAGGTTCCAACGCGTTCGTGATGGACTCCTATGAGGAAAACGGGGTCACGACGACCAGGATGCTCGTCGATACCTCGATGTGCGGGGATGTGCCCGAATTCGGCCATTCCGTAGAGGAGGACACCGTAGAGGTCGGCGACTACTATGCCTATGAGGTCTGTGTGTACGACGACAACGGAGAGCTCACCGACAGGTTCCCGAACGTCTTGATGGTCCACTCCGTCGAAGGGGATCAGGTCACCTGCGGATGGATCGATGGGGAGGACAGGTACACCGTATCGATGTCCGAATTCCTCGACCATACGAGCTTCGACGTGTCCGAGGGAAGCGGGCTGTATCTCATCGACAACAGGACATATGGAGAGAGGCTGTGCACCATGATCACCGTGGGTTCGGATGAGTACCTGGTCGGAGTGGGTGACGGAGTCTGTTACAGCTACACCCAATACTTTGACGGATACAGCATGACGTTCGACCTCGTGTACTCGCCGCTCGTAGCCGGTGATCAGGAACCGATCGAATACAGGCAGGATATGCAGGTCGGAGATGCCTACAGCCTCCTCCTTCTTGATCGCATGGACGGCAGATGGACGGTTCACATCGAGACCAACGTAGTCAAGGAGGTCCTTGGGGACACATGCATCGTCGACGTCTACTACGACGGGACGTTCTCGCACACCGATGAGATCCAGATGAACGTCGACCGGGAGGATCCGGATCCTACGGCCACGATGCCGATCTCGACGCCCCGGGGTGTCCAGGAGGTCAACATCTACATCATCAGCGGTGTTAGCGCAAGCACCACGATCTATTGGACCGACGAGCTAGGCGTCATGATTGCGGAGATCGTTGTGGGTATGAACGGTGACATGAGCACGACCGTGCTCCTGTGGAGTACCCAGTACCAGTGACCTGAAGGACGCATCACCAAACGAATGCATATCTCGGTCATCACGCGGTGCTCGCTGTTCGAGGCATCCAACCGAGAACCGATGCCAAGGCGGGGGCTCAGGCCCCCGTAAAACGCAATACCCCGTCCCTCCTGTGAGAGGGGCGGGGTCGGGCCATCCGAGCCCTTTCACTGTTTCTCGAAGCTCTTCCTTCTCTCGACGCGTCTGACGTAGTCTGTGACGCACTGCTCGACCGTGCCCTCCTCGTCGTAGGACACGTCGATCCCTCCATCCTGGAGGATCTTGATGCCGTGCATGCCTATTCCGCCGGTGATGACCGCGTCCACGCCGCCCAATCCGACGATGGCCTTGGCGACGGCGAATCCAGCCCCTTCCGGGGAGTCGGCGTACTCGTTGACGATGACGTGGTAGTCGAGGGTGTCCGAGTCCACGAGCAGGAAATACGGGGCGTGGCCGAAATCGTCGGCCACATACGAGTCAAGAGACTCCCCCTCGGAGATGACGATTATCCTCATCTCAGTTCACTGTCTTGATGACCTTGTCCACTATGGACGCGAAGGCCTTTGCGGACGCGGACTCGGGGTACTTCAGGACAACGGGCATGCCGCTGTCACCGGCATCGACGACTCCGGGCTCGATGGGGACCCTTCCGAGGAACTGGACGTTAAGCTCCTTGGCGGCGGCCTCCCCTCCTCCGGACTTGAAGATGTTGGTGATCTCACCGCAGTGGGGGCACACGAATCCGCTCATGTTCTCCACGATCCCGATGATCGGGATGTGGGTCTCGGCACCGAACCTGAGGGACTTCCTGCTGTCCAGGAGGGCGACGTCCTGGGGGGTGGTGACGATGATCATCCCATCGGCTTTGGGCATGAGCTGGACGATGGACAGGGCCTCATCGCCGGTTCCCGGGGGCATGTCCACGATGAGGTAGTCCAGGTATCCCCAGTTGACGTCTTCGATGAACTGCTTGATGGCTCCCATCTTCACAGGTCCGCGCCACATGACGGGCGAGTCCTTGTCGGGGAGCAGGAACGCCATCGACATGAGCTTCATGGACGGGGGGACTGTGACGGGGATGAGCTTCTCCTCGATGACGTGGAGCTTCTCGTCCTCGACACCGAACATCTTGGGGATGTTGGGTCCGGTGATGTCTACATCCATGATGCCGGTCTGGTAGCCCTGCATGGAGAGCGTGGCCGCCAGGTTGGAGGACACGGTGCTCTTGCCGACCCCTCCCTTGCCGCTCATCACGATGATGATGTGCTTGATCTGGCTGAGGGTGTCCTGGATCTTGGTCTCCTCCTGGATGGATTCTTCTGTGAGTAACGGTCCGGCCATGTTTATTACCTAAGGGAGGGGGAGTATGAAGGAATGCCTTAAACTGTTCGACAGGAGGGGCGCTTGTGGTGGAGGGGTTAACCTCCGGTGAGGTCGAAATAGGTGCAGAGCCATGGGGGACATGAGAAAGATGGGACAGGGAATGGAGGCGGGTCTCCCGCTCGGCAGAGACTACTACGGGTCGGATTCGGTGACCCTTGCCAGGGACATGCTCGGAAAGATCCTGTGCCGCAGGCATGGGGACGGTACGGTCTGCAGGTACCGCATCTCGGAGGCAGAGACATACTACGGCATGGAAGATACAGCGTGCCACGCCCACCGCTGTCCCACGGGCAGAGCGAAGGTGATGTTCTCGCAGGGAGGGCTGGCATACGTCCACAGATGCCACATGTACAACCTGCTGACCATCGTGACGGGTCCGGAGGGGCATCCTGAGGGGGTTCTGATCCGTGGACTCGAGGGGTTCGACGGGCCTGGGAGGGTCGGGCGCGAGCTCGGTCTGGAACTCTCGATGTATGGGTCCCCGATGTCGCCCGAGGGCATCATGTGGCTGGAGGACGACGGTTTCCGTCCCCGCTTCGGATCCCACCCACGCATCGGGATATCGTACGCCTCCGAGGAGGACCGTGCCCGTCTGTGGCGCCACAGAGTGTTCTGACGATGTGGTTTTATCACTTGGAGGCGATTCGGGTCTCAGATGCCAGAAGCTACAGTCGGAGAGTACATGGTCCGCAATGTCCACACGATCACCCCGGACATGACGGTAGAGCAGGTCAGACAGGAGATCATCAACTCCAACTTCCACGGGTTCCCGATCGTCGAGAAGGGATATCTGCTGGGTTTCGTCACCGCCAAGGAGCTTCTGCGTCACATCGACAAACCGGATGCGAAGATCCGCTCCGTCATGAAGAGGGGCACCCTGTGTGCCATCCCGTCGATGTCCGTAGACGACGCCACCCGCATCCTTTTCAGGTACGGCCTCAGGAACCTCCCCGTGGTGGACGAGGACAAGAAGCTCGTGGGGATCATCTCCAACATAGACATAGTCAGGTCCCAGATCGAGAAGTCCCGTCCCGGGAAGGTGATGTCCGTCAAGAACTTCCTGGAGCAGCAGAACGGCGTGAGGATGAAGGTCGTCAACAAGGACATCCCGATCGACCAGATCATTCCGACCCAGAAGGAGGTCTACATGGACGAGCTCGTCGGACGCCAGTACGAGCTAAAGAGAGGTCTGAACGAACCCCTCATCGTCGTCGAGAGAAGGAACGGATACCTCCTGGTCGACGGTCACCACAGGATAATGGCGGCCAAGAAGCTTGGTCTGAAGGAGTTCAAGGCAATCGTCCTCATCCCCAACGAGCTGGACACCAAGTTCGGTCTGGAGAAGACGGCCGAGCACTGGGGGCTCCACACGCTCGACGACGTCGCCATCATCGAAGGCTCCAAGCATCCGTTCATGGAGGCGACGACCATGCTCCTTCCTACCGAGGAGGCCAACGGCCTCAACCAGAGGCTGATGGACAGCGTAAACGGGGAGGACGTCGGCAACTGACCGTCCCGGACAACGATCGCGTCCGGTCTCGATCTCGGCCCGCATCGGATGGGTGCCTTCAGACGAAGACCATCTGCACCAGGGCCATGTAGAGCACGGTGCCGGCTCCGACGCTCAGCAGGACGTTCCTCTTCCAGGCGTGGAGCCCTATCACGGCCAGGCATGCTATGAGCTCCGGGATGCCGTAGGGGTAGGCGAACAGCTGGGTGCTCCTCAGGCAGTACACCACCAGCATGCCTATGACCGCCGGAGGCAGGACCATGCCGATGTACTTCACCGTCGGCGGGACCTCCTTCCCCTTGGGGAACACTACGAAGGACGCGGCGCGTGTGGCGAAGGTCGCGATGGCAACCGCGGATATCATGATCAGCGACGAGACCATGTCAAGCATCGGCATCCGCCCCCTTGTCGCCCAGCTTCTTCTTCCCGAGAAGGATGACCGCGACCATCAGCAGCATCGTCGGCAGCACGAAGTTGGCCGCGCCGAACAGTGCCAGGCACAGAACCGCAGAGAACATCCCGATGAGCTCGGCGGGACGGTTGGAGCGCCTGTACCACAGCTCCATGAACATCACTATGAACAGAGCCGTCATGGCGAACTCGATTCCGGTGGAGTCGAACGATATAATCGTGAATGCCAGGGATCCGATGACGGTTCCCAGGATCCAGTAGAGCTGATTGAGCAGCGTGATCGACAGCAGGAACTTCTCTTCGTCCACGTCCTCGGGGACCCCGGTGGTGCACACCAGCGAGTACGTCTCATCGGTCATCCCGAATATGAGGTACCAGCGCTTCCTGCCGAAGCGGTTGTACCTGTCCACCAGCGACAGGCCGTAGAAGACGTGCCTGATGTTCACCATCACGGTGAGGAACACGGCCTGCAGTATCGACATCCCGGGGACGAAGAAGTTCGTCGCCAGGTATTGTCCGGATCCGGCGTACACGACGACGCTCATCAGCACCGCCCACAGGACGTTGTATCCCTGGTCCGCGAACATAACGCCGAAGGCTGCGCCTATGAACAGATATCCTGCGAGCACCGGGATGGTGTAGGGGAAAGCCCTGACGATCGCCTGTCTGTAGCCGCCCATGGGGTTCACGGAACGAGACGGCGATGGGATTCCCATATATTGCGGTGATGGTGGACGGTGGTTAGAAGGGAATAGGGGGCGGAGCCCCCTTCGGTTTCAAAGGAACTTGTTCCTGAGGTTCCTGAGGTCCCTCAGGATGATCTTCTGCTCGGCGGAGGCGATGATTCTCTTGGTCTTCGCGAAGGTATCGGGGTTCAGGGAGATGCAGTCGATACCCTGCTCCACCAGGAACTCGGTGAACTCCGGGTAGACCGACGGGCCCTGTCCGCAGATGCTCACGTGCTTGCCGTTCTCGTGGGCGACCTTGATGAGCTGGGCGATGGCCCTCTTGACACCTTCGTTCCTCTCGTCGAAGTATCCCATGTGTCCGAGGATGTCCGAGTCCCTGTCGCTTCCCATGACTAGCTGGGTGAGGTCGTTGGAACCGATGGAGAACCAGTCGCAGTACTTGCAGAACTCATCCGCCATGAAGATGTTCACGGGGATCTCAGCCATGAAGTAGAGCTTGAAGTCCTTGCCCCTCCTGAGTCCGACGGAGTGCATCATATCAGTGATGTCCTGGACCTCCTCGATGGTCCTGACGAACGGGAGCATCATGTTGAGGTTCTTGAGCCCCATCTCGTCCCTGACCTTCTTGATGGCCCTGAGCTCGCACATGAATGCCTCGCGGTAGCTGTCGGACACGTACCTGGAGCATCCCCTCCATCCGATCATGGGGTTGTCCTCGTTGGGCTCGTAGTCGGCACCGCCCTTCATGTCGCGGTACTCGTTGGTCTTGAAGTCGGAGGTCCTGAGCGTGATGGGCCTGGGGTAGAACGCCCTGCAGACCTTCGCGATGCCTTCGGCCAGCTTGTCTACGAGCTCGTCGGCCCTGCCCTCCTCGATGACGGCGCAGGGGTGCTCGCCGATGTAGTTGGTGAAGAGGAACTCGCTCCTCATCAGGCCAACTCCGTCGCACTGGAGCTTTGCGATCTCCTCGGCCTTCGCGGGCATGGACATGTTGACCATGACCTTGGTCCCGGTGATCGGGACGTACTCGGCGGCGACAGCAGTCGCGGCCATCGTGGCGCCCGCCTCCTCATTGGCGGCCTTCTTCAGGAGTCCCTTGTAGACAGTGCCTGTGGTCCCGTCCACGGTGACGTCCATGCCGTCCTTCAGGATCTCGGTGGCGTTGCCGGTTCCGACGACGCAGGGTGTTCCGAGCTCCCTGGAGATGATGGCGGCGTGGCAGGTCATGCCTCCCTCGTCGGTGACGATGGCTGCGGCCCTGCTCATGGCGGGGACCATGTCGGGCATGGTCATCTGCGTGACCAGGACGTCGCCCTCCTTGATGGCGTCGAGGCTCATGGAGGTGTCGTAGATCACGACCTTCCCGGTGGCGAGTCCAGGACTGGCTCCCAGTCCGGATGCGACGATGTCCTCGCTGTGGGCGGATGTGCCGACAGACTCGTTGGTTGCGGAGTTACCGGTGGCGGTGATGGGCCTGGCCTGGACGATGTATGCCTTGTCGTCCTCCACGCACCACTCCATGTCCATGGGCTTCTCGTAGTGGATCTCGATCTGCCTTCCGATCTCGGCGATCTCCTGGATGCGGTCATCGGGGATCTTCTGGGCCTTGACCATGTCCTTGGGCATGTCGTACCTCTCGACTCCGCCCTCCTTTCCGCGGACGTACTTCCAGGTCTGGGTCGATATCCTCTTCTTGAGGATCTCCATCTTCTGCTTGTCGACCACGTATGTGTCGGGTGTGACCTCTCCGCCGACGATCGCCTCTCCGAGACCGTATCCGGCCTCGATGACGATCTGCTTGGCGCCGCTGTTGGGGTCGACGGTGAACATGATCCCGGAGAACTCCGAGTTGACCATCCTCTGCACGACGACGGCCAGCTTCACGTCCTCATGGGCGAAGCCCTGCTTCTCGCGGTACGCGATGGCCCTGGCGGTGAAGAGGGAGGACCAGCATTTCCTGATCTTGTCGAAGAGGTCCTCCTCGTCGCGGACGTTGAGGTATGTCTCCTGCTGACCGGCGAAACTCGCGTCGGGCAGATCCTCGGCGGTGGCGCTGGACCTGACGGCGACGAATCCGACCTTGCCCTTCGGTACCAGGATCCTGTACCTGGACACGATGTCCTTCTTCAGGTCCTGGGGGATCTCGCATTCCTCGAACATCGCCCTGATCTTGTCGGAGGCGGCGGCCAGGCTGTCATCGGAGTTCCTGTCGATCCCGGCGAGCTCCTTTCCGACCTTCTCCATGAGATCGCTGCTCTGGATGAAGTAGTCGTAGGCGGCGGTGGTGAGGACGAACGCCTCGGGTACCGGGAATCCGGCGTTTGTGAGCTCGCCGAGGTTAGCGCCCTTCCCCCCGACGATAGGTATGTCTTCCACGTGCAGTTCGTTAACGTCCACGATTTTCTTATCCATGACAATCCCTGTGAATTGAACCGGTTTCGATGGGGCCTTTCCCCGGCCTCTCTGGGGTTCTGTATAATTTAGATAATATTATGATTTGGTTTCAACGCCGTGAATCTTCAGGGGACGACGTCCGCTTCAACGGCCCTGTGGTCGTGGATTGCTACGATTTCCACCCATCAAAATTCGAATAACGTAGAAATTCTACGAATTACAGACAGAAAATGGCTTCGGTTCCCCAAAATCAGAAGCTGTTTCTTCGGAACCTACAAAGGGTTTAAATGATTGTCGCGATACGGTTTCCTTAGTGGTACTAATGCACATGGAGATATGTTGGCATGGTAGGGGCGGACAGGGTCTCGTCACAGCGAACGAGATCCTGGCCGAGACCGCCATCGCCTCTGGAATGTACGTTAAGGCCTTCCCCGAGTTCGGACCCGAGAGGATGGGAGCACCCATCAGGGGTTTCACGAGGATCGCCGACGCGCCCGTCAGGGTCCACAGCCAGGTCTACGAACCCGACGTGGTGATCATCATGGACGGAACCCTGGTCGGGAAAGTTGACGTAACCAGGGGCATCAAGAAGGACTCGGTCATCCTGGCCAACTACACCGGGTCACCCCAGGAGCTCCAGGACGCGCTGGGCACCGAGGCTCAGTGCCACACCCTCGACGCGAACAAGATCGCCATCGAGGAGATCGGGAAGCCCATGGTCAACACGGTCATGCTGGGAGCGCTCATCAAGTGCGTGGACATCGTCCCGTACGACGCCCTCGAGGACCAGATCACAGACAGGTTCACGGGCAAGCTCTCGGACAAGGTCATAGTCAAGAACCTCTCCGCGCTCAAGAGGGGATTCAAGGAGGTGCAGTGAGATGGCATTGGCAAACATCAAGGACCTGGTCATCGGAGGACGCATCATCAAGCCCGGTTCCTCCGAGATGGTCATGACAGGAGACTGGAGGAGCTACGTCCCGGTCGTCGACCAGGACAAGTGCATCGACTGCTACACATGCTGGATCTACTGTCCCGACAACAGCATCGTCTTCAGGGACGACAAGATGTCCGGCATCAAGATGAGCCACTGCAAGGGCTGCGGCATCTGTGCCAAGGTCTGTCCCAAGAAGGCCATCACAATGAAGGAGGAGTGAGTATGACCCACGACATCGCAATCAACGGAGACAACGCAGTCGCGCTCGCATGGAGGCAGATCGACCCCGACGTGTGCGCCGCGTACCCCATCACCCCCCAGACCATCATCGTCGAGAAGTTCGCCGAGTATGTGGCCAACGGGGAGGTTTCCACAGAGTTCGTGTGCGTCGAGTCCGAGCATTCCGCGCTCACCCTGTGCACGTCGTCCTGCTCCGCCGGAGCCAGGACTTTCACCGCCACGGCGTCCCAGGGACTGGCCTACATGTGGGAGATGATGCCGATCACAGCATCCATGAGGGTGCCTCTGATCATGGCCGTCGCCAACAGGGCCGTCAGCGGACCCATCAACATCAACAACGACCACGGTGACGCCATGTCCGCCCGCGACTGCGGATGGATCCAGCTGTTCTCCGAGAACGTCCAGGGGGCATACGACAACTCCATCATCGCACCCAGGATCGCGGAGCACCACGACGTCCAGCTCCCCTGCATGGTAAACCTGGACGGTTTCATCCTGACCCACGCCATCGAGAGGATGACGATGGTCGACACCGCCGACGTCAAGCATTTCGTCGGCGAGTTCGAGCCCCTGTACCCTCTCCTGGATGTCAAGCACCCTGTCTCCCATGGAAACATGGACGGTCCCGACTTCTACTACCCTCACAAGTACCAGTCCGTCCTGGCCATGGACAAGGCGCTGGAGGTCGCGGAGGAGGTCTTCAAGGAGTTCGCCGACATGACCGGAAGGGAGTACCACCTCGTGGACGAGTACATGTGCGACGACGCCGAGTACGTCGCGGTCATCCTCGGATCCTCCTTCGGAACCATGAAGGAGACCGTAGACCAGCTGCGTGCCGAGGGCATCAAGGTCGGATGTGCCATGCCCCACGTCTACAGGCCGTGGCCGGAGGCGGCTCTCGCCAAGATCATGAAGGGCAAGAAGGCGGTCGTCGTCTTCGACAAGCACCTGAGCATCGGAGCTTACGGACCCATGTTCCCCGAGGTCGTCACCGCCGCCGCGGACCTGGACTCCCTGCCGAAGATGTACAACGTGATCTACGGACTCGGAGGCGCCGACGCCACAGTGTCTGGATTCAAGAAGACGATGGAGGAGGTCGCCGAAGGGAAGGCGCCCAAGATCACCTATCTGGGGGTGAAGGCATGACATCGATGTCACTGAAGGAACTGAACAAGCTGCCCGTCAGGCTCGCGAGCGGGCACAGGCTCTGCGCCGGATGCGCCGAGTCCATCATCGCGAAGCAGATCCTGATGGGAACCGAGGACCCCGTCGCGGTGTCCCTGTCCACGGGATGCTTCGAGGTCTCCACCACCGTGTTCCCCTACACGTCCTGGAACACGCCCTACATCCACACCGCCTTCGGAAACGGAGCGGCGACCTGCGCCGGTCTCGAGACCGCGTACACCGCCCTGAAGAAGAAGGGCAAGATCAAGGGCGACATCAAGTTCGTGAACTTCGCCGGAGACGGTGCGACCTACGACATCGGTCTGCAGGCCCTGTCCGGAGCCATGGAGAGGGGCCACAAGATGATGTACGTCTGTCTCAACAACGAGGCGTACATGAACACCGGTATCCAGAGGTCCTCCGCCACAACCCTCGGAGCCAGCACCACCACGTCCTGGGCCGGATCCGTCCAGTCCGGTAAGAAGGAGTTCTCCAAGGATATGACCGAGGTCATCGTGGCCCACAACATCCCCTACGTCGCCCAGGTCTCCCCTCACAACTGGAGGGACACCGTGACCAAGGCGTCCAAGGGATTCGCCGCGGACGGACCCAGCTTCATCAACGCCATCTCCCCGTGCCCCAGGGGATGGAGGTTCCCCACCGACGAGACCATCAACATGGCCCGTCTGGCTGTGGAGACCTGCGTCTGGCCCCTGTACGAGGTCGTCAACGGCAAGTACATCCTGACCGCAGAGAGCGCCAGGATCGCTGACGGAAAGGTCGAGAAGAAGCCCGTCATGGAGTGGCTCTCCTCCCAGGGAAGGTTCAAGCACCTTCTGCAGGACAGGTGGGAGCCCGTGGCCGAGGCCTACCAGGACGAGGTCGACAGGCGCTGGAACAAGCTCCTGAAGCTCACAGAGCTCGATCTCTGAAAACACTAAAGGGGCTCCGGCCCCTCTTACTTCTTTAAAGGACCTGCAGGGTTGGTTGTGCACCGGAGGAGGCAATCCGGGTGCAAACCGAGCCGCCTCCGTCCGATGTCAGTCAATACTTGAGTTTCGATCCGCAGTTGACACAGGTCTTGGTCTTTCTGTTGATGTATCCGCACCTGGGACAGTGGGGCATCCCGTCGACGTTGACCAGACCGTTCCCGTCCGCCCATCCCTCGCGGGAGACCGTGGCCGATATCTTCTCAGGGTCAGTCGGGACGGCGCCGCCGTTGTCCTCGATCATGTTCCTGTTGAAGTGCAGGATGGCCTCGTCCCTCTCGGCGGCGATGGCCTCCTTGTCCCCGGAGAGAGCCTCCAGCTTGGCGACCTTCTTCTCGCTCTTGACCCTGACCATCTCAACGGGCTGGGTTTTGAGGGTCCTGTTGACCTCCTTGATCTTCTTCTCGATGGCCTCCTGGATCTCCTCGTCGGAGTATTCGGCGAAAGGGCTCCTGCGTATCATCCAGAAGAGGTTGTACTGCCTCTCTGACTGCTCGGGCATCTTGTTCTCGATCGGTTTCTCCTCTTTCTTCCCAAAAAACCAGGCCATGCGCCGAAATCGGAATGATGGTAGATATTGATTGAGGGAAAAAGGACGTGCGGACAGCCTCTCGGCCACGAGATGGAATGAAGAAGTGGCTGACAGCGTGTCTGAGTT
>ERZ779877.420-NODE-420-length-47152-cov-8.626558_pt1 | contig 47152 bp, 59 predicted proteins | sample MGYA00511556_ERZ779877 | MGnify/ENA primary metagenome ERZ779877 (study PRJEB29588, sample SAMEA2159338) | human gut metagenome | biome: human gut; feature: human-associated habitat; material: faeces | place: Denmark | collected 2008/2010 ... | reverse complement strand
TTTTCCTTCGGTCATAATGACCTTATGTACCGGTTTCTTTTCTCTTGCCATGATAGTAAGCCTCCTATGATTTAGATTGTATCATAGAAGACCTATACCTGGCAGTTATTTACAGAAAAAGCTTCACATAGTCATTGCTATAGACTGTAAATGAACTATTAGTGTAATAACTTGTACTGATAACGTGATTCCCCTCACCTTGTTGAGTGTTTTGATCATTGCAAACTGCTGATAAAAGAGTGTTGACCGCAACGGGGAGAATAACTATCTGTCCTTGCTGCACGCCCGATACATTTCCCCACTGTACAATTAAGCCGCCAAAAAAACTCCCCAGACAAATATACCCATTCTGCGCTAAGCTGTACTTTACCCCGGAGGCATTTAATACTAGCTGTACGCATTTACCAAATACGCTGTTGCTTGTCACCGCGCTGATGGTCGACGCCAGTGCAGTACCGATGAGCGTATTGACAACACCGTTTCCAAAGTCTGTAATTTGCGCCACTTCAGTTTCCGGGTGCATCGTATCGTAGCTTTTACTCTGCGAGTTATACCGATGAAAAATTGCTTTTAAGATAGACATTTTATTTCTCCTTCCTAGTTCGTTAATTCGATGACAAATGGATCTGTGCTGCCTGACGGCGACGTCGTTGTGATTGCGACGCGTTCATACGGGGCCTCTATCCATACATCAGAACCGGTCGGCGCAACGGCGACGGTAACATTCCCAGGCCCTGTGATATACGGCAGATTGGCCCAGGCTGTGTTGCCATCGCCTACTTTTGCCCGCCGGCTGCCATCTGCCAGCACTTCCATACCGATTTCGCCGTTTAACAGCGTTGGGTAATTACCGGACTCCCATTCCTCCGTCGTATGTATTTTGGCCTTTAGTCGTCCTTTTACATAATGGATAGCCATGCTTTATGCACCTGCCCCGCTGTCACCACCGTCTAACACAAGCGTATCGCCAGATGGCACAAACAGCTTACTTGTACTTAGTGCGTTGGCCGCAATTTTAGCGTCTGTAATCTTGCCGTTGGCAACCGTCGGATTCGGATAATTGCCGGTCAAATCCCCGCCGGCTGCTCCCGTCGGGGTTCTGGCATCGCTGAGCCGCGGGTCATTGCCTTCCGCCGCTGTTCCAGCGGTCGTACCAAAATCGACATTAAACGCTGTCTTTTTGTCGTCAATTTTCGGTTCGTATGCTGCATTGGCTGCTGCTGTCGTTGTAAACCCTCGGGCGTCGATCGCCTGTTTTACTCGCAGCGGCGTCATGACTTTTTCGTTGTCAGTGCCCGCCGTTGCGTCAGACTGTGTTGCATAGTCAAGCGGATTACTAATGCTGACGTATGCAGTCCCGGTGTAGCGATATTGTGCGTTGCCGGTGCCGTCCGTAATATCAACGTAAATTTTGCCGCCTTCGCCCGTGATTTCAGTCGTGTGCGCAGACGTCGTGTAAAATTTACCGCCGCTGTAATACCCCTCTATAACATCGTCTACATAGCTGGGAAGCTGCGAGGACGGTACTTTGCCGGTAGTATCCAGCGTCGCCACGCCGTTTGCTGCGCCTTTTTGCGACGTCGGAATCTTCGTATTATCCTCGACGGTGATATTCGCTGACCCGTCAAACGATACGCCATTGATGGTGACAGCTTTTGCCAGCTTGTCAGCCGCTTTTACGACGCCAGATGTACTGCCCTGGTATTCCGACACCTTCATATAATTTGTCAACAACGCTTCAATCGTCTCTCCGACATCGGCGGCGAAATACGGTAAGTCTGCATAGTGCGTCGTACCGTCGCCGAATTTTAATTTGTTCGTGTCCGTTTCATACGCCGCTTCTCCTTTCAACAACACTGGATTAGCCGATGCAAAGTTTGCCGCCGTATCTGATCTCAGCGTAATCCTAACGTCTAGTGTTTTATTAGCCATTTGCGTTTCCTCCGTTAATCAAATCAATTTCTGTATAATCTCTGCCGATGCAATAATAGTTTAAATCTGCATCATCCCACCGATAAGACGCATTATCCGCCACGTCAATATAAATGACGTTTAACTTACCAATCTTGGGAAAATCCAGACAAGTATTAAATGTTTGCACATTGTCGCCCGGGCCGGCCGCTCCTTGCCCTGCACTAACTTTGCCAGATACACTGCCGGACGATGTCAGTTTCCCGATTAACCTTGCCATGCCGTCACCTCGTTACATCTGCCAGCAGCACATACTTATACGGGCCTATAGTCGATACCTGATCCGCTGCCTGCACTTCAATATCATATACATAGATGCCTGGGTCTAAGTCTTTCGTGTCGGCCGGCACAAACTCAAACACGCCGTTGTCACTGTGTTTTTGCAGTACGTATGCCTCGTCGTCAAGATTGCGTTTAACTGACAAAGTAGCTGTATACGCGTCCGGTGCATCTTCTCCGCACCAGATAGGCTCGAACGTCAGCGTGCCGGTGTCACCGCGGATGTGATATATGTTATTTCCGTGTATTTCAAACATTGCGTTTGCCCCCCCTATCAATTTAATTTATAATCTCGATCCACATGCCGCGTGAGTCCATACTCGTCGGCTTTTCGGCGGTCGTTGATACCATCAGCCGACGGTTTAAGTCATTCATGGTAGCATACGTGCCGTCATTGATAACAAGTTCTATTTGCGCTGCATTCCCGACGATAATATCAATCGTAAAAATTTGCGCATCAATGGGCGATGATTTATCGGGAATATAGTCAACGTAATTGCCACCATTTGTATATGCATACAGCACTTCCGTATCATTGCTTGTCTTTGCATATACTCCGATTTCTTTTGCATAAAACCCATTAGTTAAATCTGCATTATCTAATGTTGCTCGTATTGTAAAATGACCATTCCCAAGATTTTCGCCATTAGTTATCGGCAATTCCATACGTGCCGACACCACGCTTGTTAAATCAGCAATAGCCTTTCCAGATGGAACATCTCCATCGCCTGCTACAACTTTAGTAAAAATGATAGCCGTTTGAGCCGCATTGGCCGCACTGTTCAAATCTAATCCCTTTTTTGTCGTGACTAAATCAGGGTATTTTGCCATGTTATCCTCCTATTCGTATATATACGTGTTTCACGTGAACATATCCACCTGTATACTGCCGTATTGCCATATCTTCAATATTAACGCCCGTATTGCCCATTATTGATACACTCGCCTGTTGTCTAACGTATCCGCCAACATATTGGTGCAAGCTTAACTGTTGTGTATTGCTAATTAAGATAAGCAAATTTTTCGGAATAATCGTTTCTGCAAATTCACGTATACTGATGTTTTGCGTCATCATATCAGCCGTCAGTTCCATCCAGAACTCGTACTTATCGTTGTCAACGTGAATCGTCACCTTGCCCGGGCCGTAAATATTATCCAGAATAGCCTGAAAACTCAGTACCGTATACGGCCGCGTCCCCATCAGGAGCTGTAAGATACGCGTGCGCCGGTCTTGCAGCGTATCCGTGGCTTTCGGCATAACGTCAAATATTTTTTCCCACTGCTGTAAGCCGTATGCCGTCATCGTCGAGATGAACTGGTTATAAAAAATATCGCACATAGCTTCCCACAGTGCCTGCAACTCCGTATCTTCGATGCGCATGAGCTCCTGTACGTCCTTGCTATCCCGCGTCACCGGCGGCAGGAACGTCGATAATGATATAACGCGCGTTAAATCGTCCATATTATCCCTCCGTCAGTGATACCGTCCCCAGCGTCGGTACTTCGTCCGTTTCCAAGGTAATCCGATCCGTTTCCCCGTTAATCGTTACGTTCGCAACGTCTATGACGTTCTGCACGTTCAGCATCGCCGTCAGGATATACGCCGCCCGCACGATAACCTGTTCCGTATCGCTCTGATTGCACCATTCCTGCCGGCGGGCTTCCAGATAGCTGTTGATGGCTGCTTCGACGGCCGTTTGTACGTCTTCCGGTTCGTACCCTTCTTTCAGCGTAATATCTGCCGACACATTGATTTTTACGTCTGTCGCCGCGGCAACGGTTACGACGTGACCGATCGGCGCGATACCGTACCCTTTCCCCTGCGGGCTGGGGTCAATTTCATTCTGTACTTCTTCGACGAGCTCGCCGTCAGGTATATCGTACTGGCTATTTAGGATAACCAACTTCACCGTCCCGCCGCCGTTCCAACAGCGGTATACTTTCACACCGCCGATGCCGGGAAGAGCTAAAACTTTTTCTTTGTAATCGGAACCGTTGCCGCCATACGCTTTTGATTTCAGCGCCGCAAAGTAGCGAAGCCGGAACGTTTCCGTATCTTCTTCGTTTTCTCCTGGCGTGATAAGCTTCGTAATCTCCGCTGTCGCCAGCCCCGGAATGGGGTCAATGGGAACGATGCTGCCGATGCAGTTATTCCCAGCAATACCTAAGGTCTCACACCGCAGTTTATACGTATGTTCCGTATCGTCAATGAGCTCTGTTACCTGGAAATTAACGTTGTCATAATTAAACCGCGATCCGATGCTGACGGCCTGGGAAAATTTTCCTTCTACTTCGGCTGCTGTTGCCGGTTCCGGCGTGATGTTAAATTCAGACGCCCGCAGAATTAAGTATTCCCGGTCAGCCGTTGTGGCAAAGGTTTGCTTTAAGATGACCTGCGCCATGATATAGGCCTCGGCCAGTTCAATGGCTGCCGGTGCGCAGGCATCGTAAATAATACTACCCTCGCGCCGGTCAAACTGCGGCGAAACCGTATCGAGCATACGCTTGATAATGCGTTCGCTCGTCATATCCTCATACAATGCCCTGCACCTCCTTACTTGCCTTTATCGTGCCGTAAATGGTATCCACCTGAAATACAGCCAGGACGTCGCCCCCGTTGTTTGAAAATTCAAAGTCATGCACATTCGTAATCCTGTCATCGTTGAGCAGCGCTTCTTCAATACGGCGCTGCAACTCGGCATACACATACGGGATAGGCTGGCCGAATAAATCTTCCAGCTCAATACCGTAATTCCAGCTGTAAATGATGTATTGATATCGCTCTGTATTGAGTATTTTATAAACAGCCTGCCTCATGGCTTTCAGTTCATCACAGTAGCCGCGAATCTGGCTGTCTTTATCGTATTCGAGGTTATACGTCTGCGATGGCTCCGTATACGTCGATACTTCGGCCACCGTCGTCGAACTAGAGTCCGGCAATAGTAGATTCGTAGTCAATCGCTGCACCCCCTATCGGGATTGTCATACCGGTCGATAGCAATGAACCGCTGCCCGCCCGATTCGCGCAGCAAAATAACCTTATCGCCGACGGCCAGGGCATTATGTACCAGGTACGTCTTACGGCCAGCATAGCCGTGATGATGGCTGGCATATTCGGCGTAACCGCTGCCGCCGGCGGCGTCCTCAGTCTGATGGTCGACGGTCATGTCGACAGACCAATCCGACGTATTTTTCGTCAAGACAATATCGTCGCTTTCCAATACGTATTTATTTTCGATGCGGACGCGCAGGGGACCGGTAGCAATCACTTCGCCGATGACCACGTCAGCCATAACAGCCGCTGCATTGGTCTCCATGACGATTTGCTTAATCAGCTCTATCAGTTTCGTATAGTCTGATTCCATACATATCACCTACCCCATATGAATAATCTCTGTCGGCGCCTCACCATTATGCCAGGCGTAATTGGCATCGCCGTATTTCATGGCATAACCGTTCGAGCTGCTGTTACCAAAACAGCCGCCGGCGCCGTCGGCAATAACGGCATGGTCGCGGTCGCCGTACAGCAATATGTCACCTTTGCTGGCATATCCCGTAAAGGATTCTACTTTATATCCCCGGGATTCCAACTCGCTGCATAACGTACCCGTATTGGCAACGCCCTTGTCGTATAAATCTTTTAAGTCTGGATTGTAGTACGAACCAGCCGCGCATACCGTGTCAACACAGCCCTCGCTGCCGTATGGGCTGACGCGGCCTTCGCAGGCCGCAAACGCCGTATCGACCTGATTGGGGTCCGCCGTGCCATTATACGTATACGATCCGCTTGTCGTTTGTTTTTGCTTTTTCGCTTTCTTCGCCGCCTGAATCCGCTGCAATACAGCCGTATCGTTATTAACTTTGACTTCGTACTGCGCCGGCGGTTCGTAGTACATAACGTCCATATCCATGCTGTGCAGGCCGTTGGCAAAGGTATGGGTCACGTTCTGCACGACATAGTAATTGTTCAGCTCTATATCGCCTAACGCTAAATTGATATAGACGCTGCTGCCGCCGCGGACCCGCACATCGCCGATGACGCCTTTCAGGTGAATATCCCGCGTCTTGCGGTTCTTCGTCGCAATGATATGCTGCGCCCGATCCATGGCGTTCGTCGTCTTATCATCGGGTTTCATCAAGTATTGCAGGCGGCCCCATTCTTTGACATGCTCCTCATCGACTACGACGCCCGTTCGTACTAACGTCGTGCCGACGGCGCCCGGCGCCTCGCGGACGACCTTGACGTAGTTATATGTGTCTTTATCGATGGAGGTACGGTAACTGTAATTTTGCAGGCACTCGGCATCGATATAGATGTCCGTTTTCATAGCCTGCAACGATTTCAACATGATTTTCCCGCCGTCGTCGTAAATAAAATACGGCGTATGCTCCGGCAGATTGATAATTGTCAAATCCAGGGCTTTCATCAGAATGTCCGCCAGTGTCTTGTTATCTTCCAACCGCTTGGGTATGACATACTGCGTATTATCGAGGTCGCCGACAGTCAACCCGTAGTCGTTGGCGATGTTTTGCAGCAACTGGGTCAGCGTCCAGTTCCGATATACGTAGCAGTCTTTATTCTTGAGATACCGCAGCTGGTCGTAGGCCAGCACGCGGATTTCTTCGTTTTTATTTCGGTCTTTTTCAAAAACAAATCCTTTGAACACGATTTCATTATTAACCTTGAACTGTACGACGTTGCCTTCCTTGAAATCGAGCACATCGTCTTTTAGGACTTTGAAGTCTAGTTTCGCCGGCTGACAGTCGATGCCGCGCGTCAGCTTAACGGCCTCGACCGGCTCCACGAGATACTGATTCTCGCCGTTGATGATGACCATTTCATACGTCAGTGGTACGGGCATATCCGTTCGGACAATCTGATATTCCGCCTCTTGATTCTGCGCCGTATTGGTGTTTTGCTGTTCATCGGGCATCAGTGCAGCACCACCTTATTAGCCGCCTGCGTCCCCAATTTTACGACCTGACCGACGGCCAGGGCAGCCGGTACGGCGATTTTGTTCAGCGATGCAATGGCGAAGAGATTGCTCGTGTTGCCGAGCTGACGCTTTACGACCTGCTGCAGCGTCTGCCCCCGGGATACCGTAACCTGCGAAGGTATGTCATGCCCCGCCGTGCTTCGGTCTTGCGTAACCGTCCCTTTCGTGTTGCCTTCGCTGTCCGTCTTGACCTCGATGCGCTTGGCGCCCCAGTCGACGTACTTTTTCAACGTAACGTCGGCATACATGTCATAGCCTTCCTCCGCGTCTTCATCAATGCTGTAATCTTCCAGCGACGCCTTCATATTGGTCATGGACAGCATCGTACCGTCTTCTTTCATGCGCACGACGATAAACTGGAAAGGCTGCCCCGACGCTTTCAGCGCTTCCAGCTGGTCTACATAGTACGAGGCTTTTTGGAAACTCATAAGCATAGACTGGTTAAAGGGGTAGTCGCTGTTCGGCAGCATAAACTTAAACGATACCTCCGTAAGGCCGGCCTGCTTTAGGATATTGACTTCGCCTTTTCCCAGCAGGTCGACCGTCCGGTTCTTGTTGTTGATTTTGGTACGCATCGACGCCGGGGGAATCGGTATCTGCATCGTATCCATAAACATATAATACATTTACGTTTTCACCCCTTCCCGATGGATTGCCATTGCTTCCTGTATGCCTTTGACAAGGTTGCTCGTCATGCCGTCAATATCGACGTCGGAGGCTATGCTGTTCTGGTTTTCAACGACAATATTGATATGTTGCTGCTGCCACTCGGAGATAACCTGCTGAATCGCCGAATCGCGCAGCTCCTGAATTTCGGCGTCGGTCATTTCGAGGGCATTGGCCATGCGTTCCGTATTGTCGGCTGTCCGTTTTGCGTTTTTCTTGTTTTCTGCCGCGTCCGGGTCGTAGTGCGACGCCGGCGTAATTTTACTGGTATCATAAGCCTCGGGGATAGCCTGCTTCATGGCTTCCTTCACGCCCTGCATCCAGTCGCTAGCACCTAACGTATACCCCGCCGCAGCCGCATCATTGGCGCTGCCATAAGTAAATGGCTCAATATGCCAGGCCGCATCGGGGATAGCCATTCGCTCGCCTCGCCAATCTCCCGCATTGACCGCAGAAATATTCATGCCCGGTATTTTATTTACGATGCCGATAATGTCATTGACGGCTTGGGCTATATAGTCCACAATGCCGTTCCAGATGTCGACGAACAAATTGTACGTAGCGGCTGCCGGGTCCTGGAACACGCTGCCCAGGAAGTTGGCAAAGGCAATAAAGCCGTTGGCAACGGCTTTGATGATATTCAGAATACTTGTACCCAGCCAGGCAAAGGCCCCGAAAATAAGCCCCGTCGCGGAAACGCTCGTACCGGCGAAATAGTTGACGGCCGCTACAGCCAAGTAAAAAATACCGATGAGGACAACGATTGCCCCGATGATCCACGTGATGGGGCACATGGCCAGGGCCGCATTAAACCCTTCCTGTGCTAATGTCAGGGCAATAATAGCCGCTGTTTCTGCCCAATCGGCGATAGTCTTGACCCCTGTCGCCGCAGCGGCAATGCCCATCTGCCCTGCGCTGACAAGAGCGTTCAGCCCGACGTATACCAGCGCCAGACCTAAAGCCCCCAAAGCGGCTTCTGCCGCCCAAGCATGGGTATTGAAGAAGTCCCCGACGTAGGAAATAGCCCCGACGGCCGTATCCATAAACCATTGAATGACGCCGACGGCGGCGTAGAACATCGGCGCGACCGTTTCAATGCCCCATTCGATGTTATTGACAAAGAACCGGACGCCGTCGCTGTTCGCTAGGTCGTTCAGCCGCGTAAAGACGGGGGCAAATTCCCGCAAAGCAATGTTCGTCAGCTCCGTGAAATGGTCGCCCCAGCGCTTCGGCATGGTGGCGAACTGGGCGTTGATTTCGTCCATATTATTCAAGATAGCATTACGGATCACGTCGGCTGTAACTTCCCCTTCCGACGCCAACTGCTTCAACGCCCCGCGAGGTACACCCATTTCCTTAGCAATCATGTTTTCAATAATCGGCGCGTTTTCGGCGATGCTACGGAACTCGTCACCTTGCAGCTGTCCTGACGCTAAGCCCTGCGTCAGCTGCAGCATGGCATCCTGCTGATGCGCCCTGTCAACGCCGCCGATAACGAAGAGCTTCTGAATCCCTTCCATGAACTGCGTTGCTTCGCGCGGATCGGGGAAAGCGTCATGGGCGCTTAGGGACAACTGCGCTACGGCCCGCGCCATATCCAAGTAGCCGCCACGGGCGCGCTGAGCCGATTCATAAATCATGTTGTTGAGATAGGCTACATTTTCCTGGGAACCGGCTACGAGGTTCAGCCGCGCCTGTACACCGGCGTATTCGTCCGCAGTATTTACAAGATTATTGATGCCGTTTGAAATCGCCTCGATGCCCTGCATGGCCGCATTAGCTAGAAAACTGCCGGCAAAAACGCTTTTCAGCATGCTGAATTTAGAAGAAGCCAGCTCCGCCGAATCCCCAGCTACACGGGCCGCACCGGATACTTCGTCGAGACGCCTGGCAACGGTATTCGATGCCTGGCTGATACGGTCCAGTACCGGCGAAAACCCATCGCGCAGGCGGATATAGTTTTCAATCGTTGCCATAGGTTATCCCCCTTTCGCTTCTTCCCTGGCCTTTTTCTCCGCTTTCGCATATTCCTGGCAACAGGCATACACAAAGGCCCTCTCTTCTTCAGACAGGGCCCGCAGTTCGTTCGGCAGGATGTGCAGCTTTACCAGGGCAAAATACGCCAGAATCGCTTCGGCGTCTTTTGCCCGGATTAGTTTTTTACGGCCTTAATTTTATCCCCCATGCCAGTCTGGAAATCACTGGCTTCCGATGCCGCCAGATACAAATCCATCAGCTCGCCCGGCGTCAGCAAATCTTTCAGCAGGGCTTCTGCCCCAATAACGCCGCGGTTTGTCTGTAATGTCTCGTCGTTCAGATTGGGGAACACGACACTTTTCAACGTAAAATCTACATTGAATTTATCCCGGTCAAACACCTTTTGATATTCCCGCGTGCCCTTCACCGGGACGTTCTTCGTGCACCGTTTCTGCAAGTCGTCGATTTCATCGTTCGTCAGGGCCCGCAGCTCCCATTCGATGGGGTCACCGTTTGCGTCGACAAAGCGCTTCGACGCTACGTATTTTACAGGCTCTTTAGCAATTTCATTTTCCTTAAAAAATGCGCTCAGTGTCTTTGCTTCACTCATCTATATTTCCTCCTATGCTTGCATACCGTCCAGTAACGTAAATTTTTCCGGAATCTGAATCCCTTCAAAGGTGAAGGATATTTCATCTTCCAGCCAGTCGCCGTCGGCATCAAACGCCGCAACAGTCGTTTTATCAATATTGCAGTTCGTCAAAATAACCGTGCGCCGTCCTGCTTTGGCCGTCGGGTCTTCGTTAGAAATCTGCATGTCAAAATACGTATCTACGCCGTTATTGACGAAATCCATAATCATATCGTCAAATACAGACGTATTCTTATAGATCCGCAGCGTGCCGCTTCCTTTGGCCCCGACGGCCTTATTGCCTTTGAGCAGGCGCCCCAGGATAGGTACTTCCTTCTTATCTTTCTCGATTGTCGCGTTCAACGACTTCGCCTGAAACAGCAAGTATCGGTTCCCGCTGATCGTCACATACGCCGACGCTAGCTTCGCCGAAATGACGTCGCCGGCGAACATCGTACGAATTGCATCTGGCATATTTCGTCCCTCCCTTCTATGCTACGTAAATCGTGCAGTACAGTTTTTCCATGCAGACCGTCGGCTGGATTTCAAAGGTCCATAAGACAGAATCTTTGGAATCACCCTGCGTCGGAACAGGCAGATCGTCAGCCACGAAGTTCTGAATGGCGCGTACTTTCTGGTAATTTTCAAAGAGCGCCACGCCGTCATTCCAAAGGGCCAGCCTGCCCTGGTCGTCATTCTGCACTTTGCCGAGATACGTCCGGTTAAACAGCCGCGCCAAATCGATGGCCGCATTATCCAGTACGCGAATAACCTGATTAAAGGAAAAGTCTTCGTTCTTGTCCTTCGTAAACTCCGTGAATGTGTTGATGTCCTTCAGCACCCGCGTGTCGCCCTCCACGTTGCCGCTGACGGCGTCCGTGACGTTGTGGAACATCAAGAGGCCGTCCGTAATGGCCTGTTCCAATTCGTACTGCTTATACGCCGTATTGACCGTATACTCGCCGTCGTAGATTTTATTCGTGCAGCTGGCGTTGATCGCACAGCTTGCTTCGGCCCCGGTCAGCCAGTATACAAGACTGCCAGGTTCCTCGCCGGCATCGGTGACGTTGTTCTTAATGGAAATAACGCCTTCGTAGTTAGCTTTTTCTTTCCCGTACAAAATAACCTGGAATTTTGCCCCCGAATCTTCACGGCAGCGCTTGACGAAATTGATCAGCAGCGACTGAATCGCCGAATCCGTCCCGGCGTAGCCCAGGCAGTTAAAGTAATACGGCTCGATGAGCTCAATATAGTCCTGATAGTTGGCCGTCGTGACCTCGGAACCGTTCGTACCGCCTGTAAGGGCCGTTGAGGCCGTTGCCGTCAAGTCGCCAGTCTTGATGAATTTGACATAATCGTTGGCCGCCAATTCCTCACCGGTGGCGACATTATCCTGCTTATCGACGGCTTTCAACACGCCGTCGGTCTTTAAGTACGTCGTGACAATGAACTTGCCCTCATGGTCTACGTCGTCCTGAATAGCGACGGATAAATCATTGCCGCGCAGTCCCGGATACAGGGCTTCGGCAATCTCATTCTTGGCTTTTTCCCCATCGCCGTTGAGGCGGTAGAAATAGCCCGTCTTCAAGTTGATAAACAGGTCGCGCAGCCCTTTCATGCTGTCGTGGCCGTAGTCATAGCCGAAAATCTGCTGGCAGTCCGTCTGAAATGTATCCGCATCGACGCGGAAAATCTGCCCGGCAGGGCCCCAGTCGAGTTCCAGCGCCATCGTGCCATAGCCGCGGTCGGCTATATCCACAGATGCCCGTTCTTTGCTGACAAAGTTAATATACGTACCTGGCAGCTTCTTATTTTGAAACAGCCAAATTCCGCCTCCTAATGCCATAGCTTACCCTCCTTTACGGATTGACCGTCCGTACGACAGGACGCGTCAGCGCCCCTTGAATAATCTTGTCAATGTCGGCATGCGTATACTGCTGGCCTTCTTCCAGTTCACAGCATAGTAAGTCAGCATACCGCCTGTATTTCTTCGATTTTACGATTGTCACGGCGTCGAATGTAGCTTCTGGCGCCGTCGTCATGGTTTCCTCATTCATTCTTGACTCTCCCTTCCGTATGTAACGTCTGCATTGCAGGCTCTTTTTCTACGCCTTTCAGCACATGCATGTTATACGACACAAGGAAATGCAGCACGTTGTCCGTAATGCGGTAGCGCATCTCCGTGCCGCGCAGCTTCCGGCCGCCGTCTACGGTAATGTACTCCAATGCCATAAACAGCGTATCGGCCATAGCCGTAAGTGACCGCCTGTCCTTGATTTCGCCGTTCTTATCTAAGAACAGCAGTACATCGAAGGCGTATTCCCGCCAGTACCGGCTCCCCAGTTCCTGTTCCTGCGACGCGCCGATGAGCTCTACGTAAAAACAGGGAAAATGGGCGTGCTGTTTATGGTAGTCTGTATACACGGCATACTCCGTTTGGCGCGACAATACGGCCGCAATACCTTCGGTAATGCTTCGTACATCGTCCATCAGCGCAGCCCCCTTTCGAGATACGCAACAATAATCCGTGATAACAGCCGTTTGGAAGCCCGCTTCGTTTTTTGCTCCGCCTTTTCTGCCATATGCTGCCCCGGTACCCATGGCCGCACCAACCGTTTGCCAATAGCCGGCACGAAACGGCCCGGGCGCTGCCGGTGGCCGTCGTTGACATAGCTGGCATAGGACGCTGAGTTGAACACTTTAACAGAATACGTGTCCCCTTGCTTTTGCATGTCGTCTGCATCCCAACTACGCCGCATATGCTCCGACGCCGTCATGACGAAGTACTGCCTGCCTTTCTTGCGACTATTCTTGACCCGTTTAACAGCATGGGCATTACGCGTATTCCGCGACTTTGCGTTCCGGTAGCCCTTGGCCCCAACCTCCATAGCCTGAATCCGCTCATAGCTCTTTTTCGTGACTTCAAATTCCCGCGCTCCGCCAATAGGCGTATTTTTAATTGCTTCAGCTAAATACACTTGCGCCAATGATTCGGCGCACTCTTCCATGCAGGCCTGCTTTTCCTGCGAGCTGTTCAGCCCTTCCAGTTGCCGGCGCAGGGCTTCAAAGCCAGCAAAGGATACGTCTACATTAGCCATTGTATGTACCTCGATGCAAGAGCGGCACTTCCTGATGACTGTCATAGACGGCCGGAACGCCGGCTGCCGTAAACTGCAGCGTCCGGCCCCGCTGCACGACATCGATGTCCGAACCGGCCGCAATGAGAATATCCGGGGACATAAAAAGGGTGATGGACTGGCTAAACGTTCCCAGTCCGTCACCCTCTTCGGCCGGCGTTAAATTCTTATACGATACGCGGCAGGGATACGGCCCCGCTTTCTTCGGCTCCGCGGATACGATACCGTTTTCATCGGCCGCGCCGTCCTGATACGTCCATATGGTAGCCTGGCCGTCATAGAGCCGTTCCAGCGCCGCTCTTACCAGCGCAGTTTTCGGTAACATGCCAAATCACGCTCCCTCAGCCATGACGTAATCACGCCGTCAAGCCGCGATTCTGCCGACGTGCCTTCAAACTCGACCGTCGTATCCCCTTCTTCAATGCGGGATACGACAGCTAAGTCGTCAGCGCTTAGTACGTCGGCCTTCTTCATCTGCAAAAAGCGCCCGGCCGCCCGCTCTTCGACGACGGTATCCAGCGCCTCCGGCAACACGGCCAGATTACAGTCGTCCAGCACGGCCCGCTCTTCAGACTGCAACAAGTATGTCAGCAACGCGTCGTCGGCAGGCAGCGCCGCGTATCCCGTCGCTGCCTGAATCAGCATTTTGACGTTATCTATCGACGCCGCCATCGTTATTCCTCTGCTGCCGCGCCTGCGTTGACCCACACGGCGTCCAGTTTCTTTTCAGGAATCCACAAGTCATGGAATTTGCGGTAATCCAGTTTCCAGGCGTCGGCTTTCTGGTTAACGTCCGGCGCGAAGATGCGGACTTTATCCGTCTTAGAAATAGCAATCGGCGCGCGGCGGGCAATGATGATCCAGTTGATGTCCACGGCATCGGCGGCCGCCACAAAGCCGCCGGCTTCCTGCCCGCCTGTCGTGCCGTCGTTAAACGTATATTTCGATTTCATGCGGGCGCTGGGCACGCCGAGGATAGGAATTTCATTGTACGTGCGGACTTTCGTATCGATGACGCCGGCTTTGAAGTTCGTCACATCCAAGTGTTTTTCGATGTCCTTGACGGTATTCAGAATCGTGCGGATCGGCGTCGACATGATAATGACCAGACTTTCCGCATCGCCGACGGTGTCCTGAATCGTCGTAATTTCTTTATCCAGCTGGGACAGGATATTCGTCGCCGACGGCGTAAACGAAGCCGTCACGCGGCTTTCCCCATCTGCCAGTTCATAAATCTTGCTGTACCGGTAGGCGTCGACTTCAGGGATAACCTGCGTGCGCTGAAACTCGCCCATGACGTTGCCTGCAGAAGCGACAAAGTTCGTTTCATCCACGTCCATCGCGTCTAAGTGGAACGTGCGGCCACGGTCCTGCGTCAATTTGTAATCAGCATAACGCAGCGTAACAGCGCCCTGATTAAAGCCCGTATCGCGGTCGTAATTGGCAAGGCCCTGTACGTCAATAACAGGCATACGTACCGTATCGCCGCCTGTGTATTTAACATTGCCCGCATTGGTTTCCATCCAGCCCGACGTAGCGCCGACAAGCATCTGCTTATCCAGGGACTGCTGGAAAATTTTAGTCATTTCTAACGTATTGATTGGCATAGTCGTTCACTCTCCCTTTACATATTCAATGCCTGCTCAAAAATCTGCTGGTCTGCCAAATCCTTGCCATCGTCAGGGTCGCTCCCCTCGCTGGGCTTCAATCCGTCGATTTTATGCGTCGGCTTATCCGGCTCGAATAAATAGGCGTCTGATTCTTTGAGCTTCTTCAACTGCTCGTCCAGGCCTTTGATAGTGCCGTCGTTGCCCACTTCGGCGCCGGTAAGGTCCAACAAAGCTTTTACGGCCTTGGCGTTTTTGGCCTTAGCTGTCAGCAGCGACTTATCTACGACCGCGTCCAGTTTCATCTGCTTGATGGTGGCGTCATATTCTTTTTGGCGTTTCTCTGCGTCGGCTTTCATCTGCTCGATCTGCTTCGTCAATTCTTCGTTGCTGGCGTTGTTTTTCTTGAGCGTATCCAGTTCCTTGGCAATACGCTTTTGTTCTTCCTTGGCCTGCTTTAACGCCGTCGCCTGCTGCTCGTGCTCCGACTTGGGCACATAGTTTTCATAGTCTTTTACAATCTTGTCGGCCTGCTCATCGGTCAGGCCTAGAGCTTTTAATTCATCTCTACTCATCAGAATTACCTCCTTTTCGTAAAAAATAACATACGCCGCAGTCTTATACAGGCATACGGCACCGCCTCCTTTCAGGCATGAAAAAAGCACCCACTATATCGTGAGTGCGTTAGCTTGTATTTTTGTTCTGATTACTGAAAGGCATTGATAAGCTCCAACATCAGCCCGCCGCCTTTATTGGCTATGAAAAAAGCGCCCACTAAAAAGTGAACGCTTTCCATAAGGAAGTAATTGCTTGGCAGGCGTAGCAGGCTCCTGCATCTCTCGGGTATCCCCTGTCAGTACCATCGGCGTGTGGACGCTACGAAATTTTCCACCTCAAGCAAACACCTCTTGTTACTCAATTTATGCTATTTACGCAATATTTTTATCGTCCATGTGTTGCTTTTCAAGTTTTTGAATTGCTTATCTCGTCTAATGTCATATTCATAATAGATTCTGGAATATGCTGTTTATCATCTTGGACGTATAAAACTTCATCTTTAGCCATCAGAATCCACCTTAAATAGTCATCTTATGCAATCCCTTTATTCTCATTGGTTGGAGGCTGAACATCGTCACGAAAATCATGCTCCCCATTCACCAGCAGATCATCGAGAATCTCGTCAAACACAGGGCTTTCAGGATTATCATTAATGATAATACCCTTATTTCGATCGAACATAATCAATTCCTCCTTCCTTACATGCTCTTAAAAAGGCTTTTACCGCCTCTTCATGGGTGAGAATTTTATTTTTATATTGAATCGCAATAGCATTAAATAAACTAACTGCCTGCTTAAAATTGTATTGCTTATTTTTGCTCAGTACATATACTGTGCCTTGATTTGTAACTACAGACAATACACCGATTTGGGATTCTCTCAAAAATGTAGCAATGTCGGTAAACGAAAAATTACTGGTAGTAGGATGGTTATGCAAATACATAATCTCGCCTTTTCCAGCTACGCGAAATACCCCCATAGCTTCCGGCGAACCGCCTGCATTAACACTCACTTCATCACCGAATACTACGGCGTTACGGCCCTTGGACAGACAGAGAACTATTGATACTTCATTACTGTTATTTTCAGTTTTAGCAAGTTTCAATAATCGCTGATGCTCTACTTGAAGAACCTCATTATCAGCTTTTGTCAAACCCGGAACATGCACATAAGGTACTTTTTCAATCGCAATATCAGTAATATAAATTTTGTGATCTCGCTTTTTAGCTTGTTCCAATTCTTTTTCTCTCCCTGAATTAAGTATAGCAGAGTTTTCCCCTGTTGTCATGAGGTTATCTCGCCATTCCGCCAATGTCTTGGACTTATCGACAAACACGGCTTTCCAGTCCCCGTACTTCATCTTTCCCGGCACCTGCACTGTCTTTCCGGTATCCGGGTCCCGGGCGACGCGCGTCGAATCGTCATCATCCGTAATACCTTCGATATACGGCGCTGTCGTCGTGCGGCAGTAGCAGTGAAACGGCGGCATGGTCACGCCGGGCTTCGCATCGGCCCGGTCAAAGACTTTGCCGTCCATTTGCCGGCATAGCTGCGACGTCCGGCTGTCGAGCGTCGCGATGAGCTCGTACTTTGCCACATGCAATTTTTTCCACGTGTCCATACGAGCCGTCTCCTGTACGTATGCCGTTTCCGTTTCCGCCAGCCTGCGGGCGTTGCTGAATGACACGTTGAAGCGGTTGGCGATACGCCCGGCAAGCAGCGTCGTACCTTCGGCGGCGATGAGCGTGCGCGTAATCTCCGACTGCAGCGTATTCAAGAGCTTTGTTTTATTGTCCCAAATGCGCTCGGAAAAGTCCTTGCCGTCCTCCGCCCACGGCCTGGATATGGCTTTTTCGATGCTAGCCTCCGGCACTTTGGCAAAGGTATCGTACACGCCCTGCATGGACTGTGTTTCGTATGCCGTGCGGTAGTAGCTGTCTTCGTATACATCTTTCAGCAGTTCCGTCAGATTGAGTTCCTGCTCCTTGACTAACTGCTCGACGTAATGAGCCAGATTGACGTATAAGACCTGGCTGCGGCTCAGCCGCGCCCGGATAGACGCTTGGTCCAGCATCTTCACGTACTCGTCGGATAAATCCTGTTGTTTCGCCAGTTTTTCATACTCTTTCAACGTCATCTTGAACGCTTTCAGTTCTTTAGCGTCGAGCTGTTTACGGGCGTCGGCAAGACTCAGGCCGTTTTCATTGGCATAGCGAGTGTACCACGAAATAACCTCGTCGCGCAGTTTGCGCAGCGCGTATTCGTACTCTTCTTTCAGATCGGCCATCGCTTCATCGGCCTTGCCCATTTCACGCTGTTCCAGCCGTTCAAAACGACGCTGCCAGTAGTCCTTATTCGTCACCTACATCACCGCCTTGCTGTTGTGGCGGCGCGCCTCGCATTGCATAATCTATTCCCAGTTCTTCCTGCTGTTCATCCTGAAGCCGTTTAAGCTCTTCGGCCGTATCCTTGACCCAGGGGTGATGCGCAATAATCGTCTCTTTGCTGATGACGCCTTCGGAATTGCGGCAGTTCGTAATAAGTTCCGATTCATTGACCGGCGTATCACGGCTAAAAATAAACTCGACATCACCGGCCTTGCCGCCGTTAATCCTATAATACGTATTGACGAACCACATCAGCTGTTCCAACGACGCCTGGAACTCCATCTCGATATTGTTCGTATCGATGTCGATGTCGCTGTAAATACTGCTGATATTCATTTGGTTCGGATTATTGCCCATGCGGTCGTCGCGGGCGTCAAAGCCGTTGCCGCAGTCAATAATAGCCTTCTCCAACAGTTTTACGATGACCTCGTAGTTCTGGGAATTGACTTCTATTGTCAGCGTTTCAACGCCGCCTTCCACGCCTTCACGAGTACGCACCTTTACTGCGCCATAGACAGCCAGATTCCGCCGAAACTCCGATAAATCCGTACCATCATAGTTCTTAATGACGAGGATCGTATTGCGCACGTCCTCACACATGACGTCGGCAAAATTGCTGATGAGCGTATTCAGCGCGTCCTGCAAGCCCTTCACGCGGCGGATAAGCGGCAGTTCTTCTTCGTTGTACTTGAAGGCAATGAGCGGCACGCGCTCCCAGTTCATCGGCTGGTCGTCTATGCTGAGGTATGCACCATTTGTACGCTCCACATCGGGGCGCAACTGGTTATTTTCCCAGATGAAGTATTGCACGCCGTTACTCGTATAATACTCGACTTTATGGACAATCTTAGGCTGTTTTCCTTCATAAGTCGCCACGTCATAGATGCGCAAAAAAGAGTCCAGTCTTTCATGCTCTTCGTCAGCCCAAAACGGCAAAATCTGCGACGGCGGGAACCGCTTGAAATGCAGCCCCTCTGCCGTAACATACGGGTGTAAGTACGCAATGCCGCCGTTCAGCGCATCTACGCCGACGTGCTTCAGCCGGCGGCGAAACGTTTTATCGAATACGCTGTCCAGCAATACGCCATAGGTTTCATCGTCCGTTTTGACCTCGAAGGGCTTTGCCAGCAAGTAGTTGACTTTTTGGTCGACAAGTTTCGCATAGCGGTTATAGGCGATGCGGTTATTCGGCAGCGTATGCAGCGTAACCTTGCGGCCGCCTTCGCCGATGACCTTACGTTCTTTATGGTCTATGTCTAAATGCTGGCAATAATACGCCGTGCCTGCGCGAATCCATAGCCGTTTTGTAGAAACTAGCCAGGCTTTCAGCTCTTCCTCCAAAAATTCTATCTCCGTCATGCCGGACTGACTGCCCCGCATGAGCAGCAGGTTCCACCATCGTTGTAATATCATGCTATCACCATCCAAACAGCGGGGCGTCGTTGACCCGTTCCAGCGCGTACCGGACGGCGTCAATCGTATGATTGTTCTTATCCGGGTAGACGGACTTAAAGTTCCCCAGCTTATCCTTTTCTAACTCATACTGCGTAAACTCCCGCGCCGCATTGGGACAGCGGTCCGGGTCGATGATAATTTCTTCCAGTTCATCTTTCAAAAAGCGTATGCCTCGTTCTACGCTGCCGGGCCCTTTAACGGCGCCTTCGGCTCGGATGCCGCGCTCTTCGATGTCATCGATGGATTTAGGCTCGGCGCTGTCGCAAATGACAAGCCCCCGGCCCGGATTTTCCTTGTTGATATAGTCCGCCGCCTTCGCGTTGGACATATTGACGCGATACAACTCATGGAAAATATACAGCCGTTTCCGCGTTTTATCGTATTGTACGACCATATATGCCAGCGGATCGGCGGCATAACCCCAGTCAAGTCCGCGATAAATGCGGTCGAAGCGGTCGATTTCGGCATCGGTAATATGTCGCAACGTCACATTGCGGAATACTTCGCCGCCGGTCCCTGTGACCTCGCCGAGGTACTGATGGCGGTACTTTTCTTCATTGACAGCCTTCATGTGATCCGCTTCGGCAATAAACGGCGCCCCCAGCCAGTCCGGCGGTACAGTCAAATAGGTGCTGTGGTGGACGATTTTGTCTGGTCTCGCCAGCGACGCTTCATAATTGACCCACGACTGCACCGATTCCGGCGGATTGTACGAATAGAAGCACCAGAATGTCGTGCCGCCGCGCATGACGGACTGCAACACCGTGTTGATAGTGTCCATCTCCGGAAACTCGGCCAATTCTTCAAACCAGATATAGGCAAAATAGCCATGGCTAAGCTTGATGGACTTGCTTTTCAGCGGGTCGTCCACGCCGCGAAATAAAATGCGCTGTTTGCCGTATGACAGAGACAACGGGCTGATGCGGGCCTTCCACTTATCGGCAACACCCAATACGTCGATAGCCCAGATAAGCTGTTCATACACCGATTCGCGCAGCGTGCCGCCTATTTTGCGAAATACGACGGCGTTGCGTTTTGGGTCTTTCATCATACCCAGAATAATTTCAATGCTGATGAAGGACGACTTCGTCGAGCCGCGGCCGCCTTTCAGCCAGTAGTGCGTCGCGTCATGACGCTTTACCTGCTGATGCAACCGATAAAACGACGGCGCTATCCGCTCTTTCAGGCTAACCTTCATCCGGCACATCATCAACAATCACCACGCTTTCATTTTCTGTATCCTGCATAGCCGCTACTTCGGCCTTAAGCTTCGCAATGCGCAGCCGCTGTTCTTCGTCGGCCAGCCCCTGGCGGCACATCTCGTCGTACTGCTTGATCATGTTGTTCAGCGTACCCATGGCCCGGCTCTGGGCTTTCAAAAATTCAGCCTGCTTATCCCAGGCAAACTGCAACTCATATTCTTCTTCATAACTGCTGTCGCCGTTGCGGGTGCGCTTCAGCACTTTTGTCAGATCTTCTTTATCTTGGACAAACATGATTTGCTGCGCCCGGACGATGACTGCATACTTCAGACAGATGTTTTCCCAAAGAATATCAATCGGCGCCTTTTGCTCGAAGGCCTCGACAAGCTCCCTCGTTTCTTCCGGCAGGTACTTGGCAAACAATCCATGCGTTGCCGCGTTCTGGTTTCCCACCGGTGCACCTGCACCCACTGCATTAGTATTGAAAAAGGGTGCACCCGTTTTTTTGTGTGCACCCTTTTCGCGCTTCCAACCGTACCGCCGCTGCCATGACTTTACCGTATTGACGGATACGCCGTACTTTTTCGCTATCTCCTTATATTTCAGCCCTTTCACGTAATCGTTATAGGCCTTTTCCTGCGTCGTCATATCACATATTCACCACCGCCTGTTATTTGTTTTGAAATTGGCAGGTGCAGAAGGGCTCGAACCTCCGCCTGCGGTTTTGGAGACCGCCGTGCTGCCGTTACACCATGCGCCTACGTTTACTTGAAGAATCTATGCCGGTTTCCAGACTTCACTGGCCCATGATTTAGCGATGTCCGGTTGTCTACGGGCTTTGCGTAAAAATCGCAGGCGTTTAACCCGCAGGGCGCGCGCCCGATGCGGCACGTTCCGCACTTGTTATGCTTGCAATCGTAAATATGACACATCAGGCACACCTCCGTTTCCGGCAAACAAAAAAGAGACCCGCTGCCAGAATATCCGGCAGCAAAGCCTCTGTATCTCAAATCTTCACACTACTATTATACGCATTTTTCGAGTGTACTTCCATGTACTCTTTCAAACGATTGCAAAGCTCTACCGTGTAATTTAAAAATACCCTTCCAGCTGTAGTGCAGCTCCGAAGCTATCTGTTCCCACTCTTCACAATTAATGTATCGCGCGTACAACACCGCTTGCTGTTTTCCTTCCGGGACCATGGCAATCATCGCTTTAGCCTCGATGCGCATGTCTATCAATTTATCCCATTCAGCAATCACCTTATCAAAATATTTCTCCAGCTTGACGTATTTATCTGCCAAATCAGATTCTTTAGTCCCAGATACTTTCTCCGATAAGCTGGCGGCTCTCAAGGATAGAATATCAGATTTTACCGCCGTCAGCTCTTTCTCTGCTTGTCGTACTACGTAATTCTGTTGTCGTACACGGTTTAGGTATTCTTTTGCTGTCATCGTATCGCTTCATCTCCTCTCGCGGCCCCGCGGCTCCAAACTCAACACCGAACATCTTTAGCCCCACCCACCTATCCAGCGTATGCGGATTGCATACAAAGCACGGGTAATCCTGGGGATGGCAGTGAGCGTATACGCATGTACCGCAGTTTACTTCTACATTATCCATATATTTTCAGCTCCCCATATTTTTTCTCCCACGCTTCGAGATTCTCAAACTTCTGCCCGCATTCAATTTCCATGCACTTCATAAACTCCGGTATCATGACCTCGCCGTCCAGGATAAGCCGGGCGTAAAACTTTAGCTTACGCTGCAGCCAACGCAGTCGCTCCCGCCGAAAGCCAAACACATCATACAGCGCGTACAGCATCAGCGTATACGTGTACTCCATGCCAGCCTCGGCCCCGGTATGTTCGGCCTTGCCGCTGATACCGAGGGATTTTTTCAGCCAGCGAATAAAATCCTGTTTCAGCCGATGATCCAGCCCGGCATCATCCATCGCGTTTCGATACGCGCTGTACCGGTCGCCGTCATGGTTAATATGCCGGCTGTACTCGTCGACAGCCGCATCGATTTTAGCAAACCGCCCGCGGCCAAAGCCGTACCGGTCATGCAACGCCTGATAAACTAAAACCTGCGTACTGGCAATCGCGGCGTTGACAGCAATATGCCGTCGTGCCTGATTCGATAGTTGCATATAAACCCCTCCTTAATTCAAAACAATGACAGTTGTCTATCTTCTAAAGTAAACCTCTGTTCCAGCTGCCTGACACTCCAATCCGGTCTAAAGTGATGTATGACCATATCGTCCATTTGTAATAATTGAGCCCATAAATCTGGATAGTATTTTCTCAAGTTACGAAGCTCGTTAATCCCTTGTAACGGGCAGCACCAACATGACACGCGCCTAAATTTCTCATACAGCCCATCCCATTCCAAGCCGCGGTCGTAGCAGTACTGCAATGCCATGGCTTCAGTAACTCCCCAGTCGTAAAGAGGATGAATTACGTTATCCGGTATTTTCTCGTGCCGCTTAGGCTCATCTCGTGCTATCCCTATATACAACACGTAATCGCTGATATTCCGTAAATACTTTGCTGTTAAGTCAATCTTAAACAGCCGCGTGCACCATCTGCTCCACATGCGCGGCCATCCGTACCCACGCTTGCCTTTATTTTTACCGCGTGTCTTTTCGTATTCAGCGAAATAATAAACGAAGCTATGCGGCGGCTTTAGTTTCGTTACTTTTCTACCGATATATTGCTCGACGCAGTCTATATGCTTATACATTTCTGGAAACTCCATTCCTGTATCGCAGAATATAATATCGTCGATCGGCATGCCACGCTCAAGCATCATCAATAACATAGCCGTCGAATCTTTGCCGCCGCTAAATTGTACAATGTGCTTAATTGCTCTCACTCTCCTAACCGTCCCTGTCGGTATTCGCTTGCCGGAATTACTTTACCTCGCCGCACCTCGTCTCGTAACTGCTTCAAAAGGGGCAATAAATCGCCTGTAAGCGCGTTTAGCGGTTCCTTGACGTAATTGTACCGTTCCATGCTTTCAAAGCCCTTACCGCCGATGATGGGGCGAATTGCATAGCCATATTCCGGATGCTCTACCAGCTCACACCCCATGCCGCGCAAAATGCACAGAATCGACGCCAGGTCATCCGAAACAAACGCTGCATGATACAATAGCCAGGACCACAAATACCGATCCTGCGGGTGGTATTTTGCAAATTCGTCGGGGTATTCCTCGACAGGCCAATTCTCCGGCTTGCGCGCCTCTTCGACGCGTCGTACAATATTCTCAACCAGTCCTTTAATAGCCGGGTCCCGTTGCAATAGTTGCGATTTCGGCTGTTCCATCGCTTCCAGCACTTCGCGAAACGCCGATCGGGCCCGGCGGATCATGTCGGCCTTACTCATAGCTCGTTTCGTCGAACCACGACGCCATCATATCGGCCAGATGCAGGGCCGTTACCAAAGGCGATGTACGCTGTGCCGCATTCAGCGTCTGCAATCCATTGTATGTATCGGCCGACGAATCAAAACGCCCCATATGCCAGCGAATCGCCAGCATTTCTTCTTCCGTAAGGCACATGTACGGCAAAATCATCATAACGGATTTTTCGCCATGCCCCAGCGGCATATCGTCCCGGTACGTGTATGCTGATACCTCCTGCCAGCCGGCTGGGCCTTTTACCCATTTTTTGCCCAGGTGGTACTGGTTCGCCTTACAAATATCATGCAGCAGTCCGCAAATCACGCAGGATTCCACCGGTAACAGGATATTCTTTGCAACAAGCATACGCCGTATATCATCCAGACAATGAAACACGTTCAAACTATGATCTAGCAGGCCGCTTTCATAGGCACCATGATGGCAAGTACTAGCCGGCGTCGCGAAGAAATCCGTTTCCACTTTCAGATGCTTCAGCAGATTCAGCCAGCCGTCACGCTGCACATACCGTTCAAAGGTTCCTACAAACTCCAATTCCTTATCCGTCGTAAAATATTGCGTATCCATCGGTTATCTTCCCCTTTCTATTTGCTCAATCAAAACAAACAATCCCGTCGGCCCTGCGCTGTAAAACTTTTGGATAATCTCAGAGGCAACCTGCGCATCATCCTGCCAAAAGTGCAGCGTCGTCATGACGTCTTTCAGCAGCTTTACCAGATTATCCGTATCGGGCTTCGTCGTCTTCCATGTCTTATCCGGGTGCTTGCTGTCTGCCGGATAGATCCACTGCGTCATCAAGGATACCGGCCCCTGCAGAGGCAATTCCGGCGTATATTTTACAAGGCAGGCCATAAATTTCTGCCGGGCGTCTTTCACGCTCTGCGGCTCGTAAGAATACGGCTTACCGTTACGCACGCCCCATTTTTTCATCTGGTGCGTCGCCGACGGCAATTTCATGGGAATAAAAAATTGAATCCTCATGCCTTCCTCAGCTCCTGTTCCGCTTTCCGTAACCAATGATTTATGATAATGTCTATGCAACGGCCTTGATCGCATTCGGCGAGTTCTACAATGTTTCCATCTTTATCCCCTAGCGGGCAGAAGCTGCAGTCTGCGATTTCATCGATGACCATCTGCAACGCTTTTTTATAAATTTTCTTTTTCAAAATTTTCACCTACTTTTTTTACTTAGGTCAGCCGTATGGTCCTGGTTCAGGACGAAAAAGGGTGTTAAAAGAAAATGGCCTACTTCGTGCCATTTTTTTAACCCTTTTTTGTCCAAGGACCCCACCGGACATTATACGGACGGCATTTATATATATATAATACTGCCGCCGTCCGTCTTGTCCGCATAAACATACAGGCGTTTAAGTTTATTTCCGCATAAACATACCGCAATATACAATTATGACGGCACGGCATTTATATAAATGCCGTCAGGGAAAATTTAAGATTTTTCTTCTTTACGGACTACTTTCCCGTCACAATATTCAAACTCATTCCCTTCTTTTATATATCTTCGGACCGTCCGTTCCGTAGTTTCTAAATAATTCGCCATGTCAGCTACGGTAACATCACCTTTAATCGAACAAGCATTATAAGCACTTTCCATTTGTTTTTTCTTCGCTTCTTTCTTTTGTTGCCTTGTTTCCTTACTCTTTTCCCAAGGCGCTTTCTCAGCATTTGGCTTCAGCTCCGCCAGAAATCCCGTATCGTCGATTTTATGAACGGGATACTCAAACCATAGATTCAGCGGCTCAAAGGCCTTAAATTCGCGCAGCGTGCCCTCAATGCGCCACGCCGTGCCCGGCAGCCCTACCTGGTCGGTTTCAAGCTGTATCATGTCGAGCAGGGCGTCAGCGTCGCGGGCAAAGACGCCGGAACCGCTGGCCCTGTCCATGGAGCGCTTGCCGCCCTGGGCGCCCTTACTGTGATGATGGCAGTAGATCACGGCGCAATTTAGCTCCGTACACACCTTGTCGAATTGATTGCAGAAGTGCGCCATCTGGTCGGCGCTGTTCTCGTCGCCTGTAATAATCTTATAGATCGGGTCAATGATAATCGCCATGTAATTTTTCTTGGCCGCCCGGCGGATCAGCTTCGGCGCCAGCTTATCCATAGGAAGGGATTTGCCGCGCAGGTTCCAGATGTCGATATTGCTGATACTCTGCGCCGGCCAGCCCAGGGCGTCGTATACATCCTTGAAACGGTGCAGGCAGCTCGCCCGGTCGAGTTCCAGATTGACGTACAACACCTTGCCCTGGGCGCAGTCCCATTGTAGCCATTTACGGCCTTCAGCAATGGCGGCTACCAGTTCAATCAAAGCATAGGACTTCCCGGCCTTCGACGGCCCGGCAATCATCATTTTATGGCCCTGCCGCAGTACGCCGTCGATGAGGGCCGGCGATAAGGGCGGCATATGGTTCCAGACATCGCGCAGGCTTTCCGGATCGGGCAGATCGTCGTTGACAGCTTCGACCCAGTCGCGCCACTCTACAAAGCTTTCCTTGCCGATATTCGTATCAATAAGATACTGCTTTTTGCCGTTACGCAGTACGCCAGGCATCCGGGACAGGCGCGACGGGTTCCGGTTCTGCTGGTCGATGTCCAGGCCATTTTTGCGGCATACATGATACAGGTAATCGACACGCTTGCGATACTCATCGTAATTGGCAGCGTCGATATGGACGATGGCATGGACGCTCTTGCCGCCGCTATATACGAGGCAAGCTACGGGAAGCTCCAGCTGCCGGATAATTTCGTTCTGCTTTTCCGGCTCCATGTTGTCCGATTCAACCAAGGCATACTTGTAATCCGTTACGTTTTCGTTTCGGACGCCCTTGCCGTCGAGAGCATTGAAGCGAATCCACGCTCCGACCTTTGGATTATAGTCCCCCAATACAGCGCCGATGTCGCCGTCGCAAACCGTCAGTTCCTCGATGAGCTCGCCGGCCGTGCGTTTGAAGTTGCCTTTGCTTGGCAAAAACTTCCCGTCTTTTTCCCATGACGACGTAACATAGCCGACGTAATCGGTACTGTCAAAGAGCGTCGTAAGGTATGTGGTTAAATCCTTTACAGGGTCCCAGTCGTCGCCTGGCTCCTGCAGTTCCCGTCCTTCAATCCATCGCTGGTCGATGATAACCTGCTCGTCTTTAGCGATAATCATATCGTCCCAGTCATAGGCATGGCCGCAGTCGGTTTGGCTGCGCCAGCCGCCTTTTTTCGCCATATCGACAATCGTTGCCCCCGTGACAGGGCTGTCTGTACCGGTAAAGGTCCGCCATTTCTGCGCGCACTCTCCGGAGTGATACCGCCCTCCGTCGCGGCGGCTCCACGCATCCCAATCTGAGACGTCATAACCTTCGATTTTAAGGGCCATACCGACCTGTACCCATTCCTGATAGGTACAAAATGACGGGTCGATGTAGTCCAACAATGGCAGTAAGTTGATCTTGCTATGTTCCATACGTCATTCCTCCGTTATGCCGGCACATACGTCGCCGGCGTAATATCCCGCGGAATCCGCCAGCCGCAGGCCGCGATCCGGCCAATCATCTGCGTGGCTGCTGTAAAGCTCCACGTCCCTACATGCTGGAACCCGCGGGCTTCAAGTAACCGGATCTGCCGTGCCGTAGCTAAGCCCATTTCCTTGCGTTTGATGAGTTTATCCAGCAGTAGCTTAGCCTTACCGGCGCTTTCGATTTCATCGGGGAAAATGCCGAACTTTTCAAGAGCCGCAAGCTGTTTCTGCGTCGGCGGAGCCATTTCCCAACCAAAAGCCGGCACATAGCCGCTCAGGTCTTCGGCCTGAATCGACAGCTCAAACTGCAGCGGATCGACGAGCTTACGCTTCCGTTTCTTCATGGCCGCCAGCTTTTCCGCCAAGGCCCGTTCCCGGTCGGCCACGACATCTTCAGCGGCTTCTTTCTCTAATATTTCCAAGTCTTCCGGCTTGCCTGATTCGTTGAGCTTTTCCGTCATCTTGTCCGCCACGTCGTTACTCTCGGCAATGAGGCAGGCCGGACGGCATAACTCGTGCTTTTCCGTGTTCCACAGAAAATCTAATAACAATACGTTATCCTTTCCTAGAAAGAGCCGCGTGCCCCGGCCGACCATCTGGCTGTACAGGCTGCGGCTTTTCGTTGCCCGCAGGACGATAACACAGTCGACACTCGGGCAGTCCCAGCCCTCCGTCAGTAACATCGAGTTACATAAGACGTTATATTTTCCCTCGTCAAAATCCTGTAATATTTCGGCGCGGTCGTCGCTGTTGCCATTGACTTCGGCAGCGTGGAAACCAGCCTCATTTAAGATGTCACAAAACTTTTGGCTGGTCTTAACCAGCGGCAGGAACACGACGGTCTTGCGGTCAGCGCAGTACGTCAGCATCTCTTTGGCAATCTGCGACAGGTACGGGTCCAGAGCAGACCCCAGTTCCCCGGCCTTGTAATCGCCGGCAGACATACCAACGCCAGAAATGTCAATCGTAAGAGGGATGGTTTGAGCCATAATCTTACACAGATAGCCGTCTTTGATGGCCTGCGGCAGGCTGTACTCATAGGCCAAGCTTTCATAGTATGTCCCCAGATTTCGCATATCGGCCCTGTCCGGCGTTGCCGTAACGCCTAATACCTTGGCCCTTTCAAAATACTGTAAAACGTGCTGATAACTGTCTGAGACGCTGTGATGGGCTTCGTCGATGATGATGGTATCGAAGAAATCTGCCGGAAACTGCTTCAGCCGCTTATCCCGCATGAGCGTTTGCACGCTGCCGACGACAATACGGTACCAGGACCCGCGGCAGGTCTGTTCGGCCTTTTCCACGGCGCACTTTAAGCCCGTCGCCTGTAAGATCTTATCGCCGGCTTGTTCCAGCAGCTCGCCGCGGTGAGCCATGATCAGGACCCGTTCGCCGACACGTACGCGCGACTCGGCGATTTTCGCAAACACGATGGTCTTTCCGCACCCCGTCGGGAGGACCAGCAGCGTTCTGTCATGCCCTTCGTCCCATTCCCGCAGGACGGCCTCCATGGCCGCCTGCTGGTACGGGCGGAGCGTTACCGCGCCCATTTAAAACGCTCCCATCGTATAGCTTCCGTTCGCCTGATCTGCAACAGCGGAAGACTGGTCTTTATCGTAAAATTTCTTGACTTGATTATATTCCTTATCATTGTATTTACGGATACCCAGGCGGAACCGGCCCGTCGCGCCGATGACTTCGTTCCAGCGGATACGGAATTTGCCATCGCCCCGCTTAGCATGACCAATTGCGCAGGCAAAGTTAGTAATCTGCCATTCAAATTTCGAGTGCAGGAATAAATTCTGCTGCACAGTCGCCGTTGCCCCGTCTGGCGTCGTCACCTGATAGGTAATCTTTGCCTCCGGGCAGGCCGGCATCTTCTCGCTGCCTTCAAAATAGGCCCGTTCAAAATTGATAATCTTAAAGGGATAATCCCCTTCCGGCAGGATCGTAAACTCCTCTGCCTCTGTGTATTCGTCGTCCCAGCTAAATGCTCTTTCTTCTGCCATATGTTACTACCTCCTTAAAATGGAACTGTATCCCGTTCCCGTAATTCTTTCACGACCTGCACGATCGTGGGAAACGCGGCCACTAAGCAGCCGCTGACAAAATCTTCCGGATAGGCCTCAATCGGCATATCTTCCGGGAAATATCCCCGCGATGCGACAGCCTTTCGGATTTCTTCTTCCGTAATCTGTTCGTGCTTCATCAGGTCGTACAAATCCAGCAAATGCTTTGGTATATCCGCCGCCATATCTGATGCAGCAAACGCGGCAGGCGATGCCTGAGACGGTTCTTCCTGTATAGATTCCGGAACAGATGTCGGCGGTTCAACTGGTTTCGTTGATGTAGGCGCCGGGCCTGCGGGCTCAGCTTGTATCGTATTTGGGATGCAATGGGCGATCTGTGCAAACTCAAAGGGCAGGCATTCTGCCAGGCCGTGCCGGTTCTTGGCATCCCAGTTCGGGTGGTGACTCGTATACATGACGCGCTGGCCGCCGACGACTTTTGTTTTCTTGCTGTTACCGTCTTTGGAATCGACCTTATATACTTCTTCCTTGTAATTGGCAAAGAGCAGCATATCGGCCCATTCTTTGACCATATCGGAGATTTTCTGCGCGCCGGCCTTGTTGAGCTTCAGCTCGTACCGGTCGTACGGTGGCTGATCGGGCCGCTCGAATTTCCGTACCATAGCATGAGCCGTCAGCACGACGTTCATGCGTGTATCCACTAAATCCTGCAAACGGTTCAGCAGCCGGCCGAACTCTTCTTTCTCGTACATATATCCCTTGCCATAACCAAAGTCTTCAATGCCGTTATGCTGGTATTTATGGCAGATATATTCGACGCAAAGATGCTCCGCCCAGTCGACCGTATCGATGACAAGCGTCTGATACCCCTGATTGTCATTTTTAAGGGCGTCGATATACTGCATCAGCATAACCCACGACGACGGCCGTTCCAGCCGGTCTACGTCCAAATGGGCTGTACTGCCTTCCGTATCGATAAATAGCGGCCGGGGAAACCGGGAGGCAAAGGTAGATTTACCAATGCCTTCCGGGCCATATACAACGACTTTCTGATATTTCCGTATCTTCCCGGAAATGATTTTCATACCGCATTCCTCCTAAAATAACGACGCATTGACGAGCAGCGTATCGACATCCATCGTCTCCATCAGCAGGTTGTATTCACGGAGCCGCGCTTCTTCCTCATATCGTGCCAGCTTCGGGCAAGTCAGGATAAAGGCCGGCTTTTCATCTGCCGATTTAGGTCGGCGAATTTCCAGTTCTATCTCCACTTCCTGCAAATAGTTACTGCCTTTGATAATATCGATATTTGCCGTAAACTGCTGCGGCAGCTGTACCGTACCCTCGCCGTCTTTTGACTTAAAGGCAAAGGTATAGTTGTTGTTATCGATGCGGGAATAGTCTGCCTCGATGTTCTGCACAAACTTGAAGTTCTGCAGATTATACAGCAGCAATTCCTTATCCGGCACTTCGGGAATTGTATCGCGCCGGCACTTCAAAAAGTCGATGAGTTGTTTCTGCGACAACGGCACATTCAACACACCATCCCATTCGTTAAACTGCAGGCTTCTTGCAAACCGGTAGATGACAATATCCCGGTTCATATTGATAACGGAATCATCTAATATAGCGTCAAATCCATTGTCATGATAGCCGACGACAGTATATTCCGAGCCGCGCGCTTCTACAATATCAACAAAGGAATCCGTAGAAAGAGCCTTATATACGGTGCCGGGATAGTTAAAGGGCTCCGTCGCCTTTCCCATGCGGATAATCGCTTCATTTCCTTGCACATTGACGTTCATATTGAGTTTTTGTTCCATGATAGTACCTCCTATGCCTGTTCCTTAGAAAACGGTAAAATAGTGAGTGATTCTTCCGGGTCCTGGGGCTTTTCCGACTGGATCGTAAAGTCGTCGGCGTTGAACTGATAGACCGACTGCTTCTTCGCCGATGTCGGCATCTTCACGTCGACGGAGCCGGACATCTTGAGTAAGGTATCGGAATCTTTCAGCCGGGCAATTTTGATTTTGACCGTGACAACGGCTTCCGATTCGTCATTTTTCAGGCCCTGCAAAATCATGGGATAGCGGCGCATAAATTCTTTGTTCAGCGTGCCATCACATACACTGTTAAGCGATAACTTTACTTTTTCTTTCATGGTCATGTCCTCCTTTTAAAATGTACCTGCCTGCCATGGTTTCGCCGGCGCAGGCGCTGCCGGCGCTGCCTGGCCCTGTACATAGCCATCTTCGATGATGATGCTGCACGTATCGTCCGTGCCGACGCGGGTCGCAATGACCTGCAAGCCCTCCTGTTCCAGCCAGTCCCCGAAGGCTGCCAAGGTGTGGCGGTCCATCTGCTCTAGTTTATCCATCAGGACAAACCCGCATTCCGGATTCAGGCAGCGAATAATGGCTGTAGAAACTTTTAACTGTTCAGCGCCACTCATACAGTCCCATTTCTGGCCCTGATAGGTCAGCTCTCCGTCATTGACAGAAAGGCCGGCCAACGGCATCTGGGCTTTTTCCAGCAAATTCAGCCTTGCTTTACGAACTCCATCGATTTGCGCCGACAAGTCATTGTATTGGCCAGATAATTCGTCTGCTTCCTGCTGGGCCCGTACTTTGTCGGCATTGGCTCGCACCTTGACGTTAATCGCGTCGATATTGGCAATACTCGCTTCCAGCTCTGCCGTGCCTTCGTCCTGCAGTTCCGCAACGGTCTTTTGAGCCGTTTCGAGGTCAGCAGCCAATGTCTCTGCCTGTCCGGTATATTGCGCCAGCTGCGCCTGCAGTTCAGCAATTTTTTCTTCTACCCGGCTTTTATCCTTTAGCATCGTCGCCAGTTGGTCCCGCTTCCGCTGGTTCTCCCCGTTACGGGCCAGGATGTCCTGCTGTCGGCGGATCAGATCTGCCGCGCTGACCGGTTCGTCCGGCGCGTCGGGATAGTATTCCATTTCCTCGACGTGCTTGCGTTTCCGGTCTGCAATGCGGCCAATCTCGAGACGCTGGTTATATAAGGACTGTTCCTGCCGTTCGAGGCCTGCCAGTTCGTCGCCGATACCGATAATCTTCAGCAGCGTATCGGCTTTTTCTTTGTTCGACGCCTGCATAAACTTCGGCAGGTTCAGGGCCAGTTTTTCAATAAAGCTATCTAATAGCCGCTGGCCGGCTTTCTGCCCTGTCGGGTCGATGACATGCAGCGCGGAAGACTTGCCCTTGCGTTCGACGATCAGGCCGTTGCTCAACTCGATATGAATACGCGGCGGAATGACGCTTTCGCGCCGCTGGACATCCGACGGCCGCAGCTTATCGCCGCCCAAGGCCCAGGCAATAGCATCCAGCACAGAGGTCTTGCCCTGGCCGTTGTTGCCGCCGATGACCGTCAGGCCGGTTTCCGTCGGCATAAGCGTGACGGCCTTGACCCGTTTTACATTTTCTACTTCCAAACTTCTGATTTTTACTGACATATGGCACTCCTTTGTGTTACAATACCCATGGTTACAGTTTTTTATATATGAGCCGTCTTCTGCGCCAACAGGGGACGGCTCGTTTTGTTGTCAAATAAGGTCATAGTAGTCATTGGCATTCTCAAAAATAATACTGATGCCCAAATTCATGGCATGGGCGAACTCTGCCATACAGCCCTTAGACTGCTGCCAATCGCCGCAGAGGAGCAATATATCGCAGCGCTTCAACAGCTGCAAGCACTTTTGCAGTCCCGTCAAATACGGCGTGCCGGTATACATAAATCCCTGCTGATGGATCGGCGACACGTATACAGCATGAAGTAAATCCTCTACCGGTACGCCGACAATAGTAGACGGCATGTCATACACCGGTATATTGTCATTTGCCTTCTTTTCCGCAACCAGCGGATGGTCCCCCGATACCAGGCTTTCAATAATCTTTTGTACAGCCTCCGCATTCTCTGGCTTGCCGCCGTATGGATGGGCTACATAGACAAGCTTAATCTTATTCGTCATAGATACCTCCTAGTGAATAATCCATCCAGCCTGATACATGATACAGGCCACGACTGTGAACAATACAAGCAGCCCGCCGAGAAACAGTGCTAACCCCTGCAGTTTACGGGCATCCTCTTCCAGCTGCATAACGTACTGCCAGTTCTTGACCGACAAACCGTTGAACGTTTCCGGATTGGGAACTGGATAGTACTTCGTATCACCCGTAACCGGGTCTTTATTAACCCATGCCGGCACGACGGGCTTCTGCAGGTTTGAAAACGCCACGCCGGCCGCCCGGTCAATCATCTTGTAATCATCTGCTTCGTTGTACATTGGTTTCCTCCATTTCTTTGTTAACTTCGTCTAAGGCGCGGCGGTTCAGGTCTTCAAACAAGTCTGGTATATCCTTACGCTCCATACTGTAACTAAGACCGGTTGCCAATACCTGTTTTACTGCGTTGACCACACGCTGCGCCTGCACAGCTTTAATACTTAATGTACCGGGCAGCCTATCGCTTGATGTACGAGCCTCCCGATGAGCGTCTTTCATAAATACCTTCAGTTCCGCCAGCATGGCGGCCTTTTCATTCTTATTCAATCGCTTCCCATCCTTTCTGTGCGGCGTAGGCATCCAGATCAGCCTGCGCTTCTTTTCTCGTGTTGCGCCAGGGTAATTGCCTCATACAGTGCCAGGACAGTGTCCGTGGCTTTAGGTACCGGCCTTTAAAGGCGCAATCGCCTAAGCCAGGCATAACCTGATAGAGCCAGCCGCGGGAATCTCTATACTGTTTCATATCGTTTCACCTCCGCTTTCATACGTTTTAATCGTCAGAACTCTGCCGTCTGGCAACTCAATAGCTGTCATATCTGTGCAGACAAGCCACTGTCCCGCCTGGGCAGGTTTGGAAATCGTAGTAACATCGATGTTGTCCATCACACCGTATCACCTTTCTCTAAAACTCTCCCGTCCGACAGCCGCACGGGCTTGCCGTCATACACATGCCGGCTCCAATACCGCATCAGCGGCCGGGGCCAATGCACAAGTTCCGGTTCCCAATCATGCGGGATATACCTGCGTGGCGCTTTGCCGTGGTCGCGGACGTAATCTGCGTATGTGTAAGTCATTTCTTCCGCCTCCGTATGATACGCGCAACTTTCGTACTGTCCATACCTACCCGATTCCGGCATTGGTTTCGCAGCCACTCTTTGAGCATTTCGACTTCAATCATCCGTTTCCGCCCGATGCGAAAAACCGGAAACGTATCGTCTGTATCCGCCCATTCCATTAGTTGCTTAGGTCCAATACCTGTCAGGACAGCCGCTTCCGCGATGGTCACAGTGATTTTTTCTCGAAGTTCTATATCCATACGTGCCACCTCCCTACTTCATCAGCCTCCCGATTCGCGCCGCCATCGCGTCATGGCGGCTTTTAGTTTGTCCATCTCTACCGCCTCCTTTCTCTTATATAGAATTAAATTCTAGTTATGGTCCAAAAAAAATAAAATCAATAGGCAAATTATACACCTCTGATATTTTCTTTTGGTAAATCGGATTCACTAATCCAGGATTACGTTCCCATTTCAACAAGGTGTCTTTTCCTATACCTATTGCGTGAGCAGCCGCCAAAATGGTAAGCTTAGCATTTACTCTAGCGGCTCTCAACGAAATCTGAATAGCCATTTTATCGCCTCCTTTCGCAATTATAATACTAGAAATTAATTCTATTGTCAAGATTTTTATTCTAGTTTATTAGAAAAATTATTGACTATTTTAGAAATATATTCTATTATGTAGGTATAATAAATCTATTGAATAAGGAGTTACATACGATGCCAACCGAAGATGATCTGAAAAACTTATTTAGTATACGTCTAACAAAAATAATGGATGAACATGGTTTGAATCAAAATGAATTAGCAAACATCCTCGGGGTAAGTGAATCAACTGTTGGTAAATGGGTTTTAAAGAAAGCTTTACCACGTATGGGGATCATTCAAAAGCTAGCTGATTATTTTAATGTCGGGAAAAGTTATTTTTTAGAAGAATCCTTCAACAACGGCTACTACACCGATCCGGAAACGGCAGAGCTGGCGGAAAAGCTGCGTACCGATCCGGACATGAAGATATTGTTTTCGGCGGCCAAGGATTTAACCCCCGAAGAGATGCAGCAGGCTGCTGATTATGTAAATTACCTGAAAATTAAGGGGCGCAATAAGTGAACATAAACATTGTTATAACCCGTCTTACGCCGCACGTAAAAGCCATGACTACGCCTAACGACGACGGCACCTATACAATTATCGTCAACAACCATTTACCGCGAGAAGAAGCCATCAAGGAAGTCGTCCACGAGCTGACGCATATCGAAGGCAACGACTTTTCCGCCGAAGCCCAGGCGACGCTATTAGAAGAAATGGTCCGCCGAAACACCGAAGACTGCGATGTAGGAAAATTCAACTTTTTCTATCATTATGTAAGTGCGTAAAAGGATTTAGAAAACAAATGAAAAATATCTTAACCGAAATCGACACGCTAAAAAATACACTACGAAGCCTGCGCCCACTAAGTAAGACCGAGCTGCAGCGGCTGCGCGATGAATTTATCATCGAAACGACATATAACTCCAATGCCATCGAAGGCAACACCCTCACCCTTCGTGAGACGGCTCTTATCCTGCAGGAAGGCATTACCATTGCCGAAAAGCCCCTGCGCGACCATCTCGACGTCATCGGCTTCAAGGACGCATTCTATTACATCATCGACCTGGCGTCACATAATACGCCGCTGACAGAAGAAACGGTCAAGACGATTCATTCCCTCGTCCTGATGAACGACCGGGAAAACCGCGGCAAATACCGCAGCGTCCCTGTCCGTATCCTCGGCGCACTTCATACGCCTCCGCAGCCATATATGGTGCAGCCGGCAATCGAGCAGCTGATCCGCCAGTATGAGGAATGGAAACAGGAGAAGCACATCATCGAAGCCGTCGCCCTGCTTCACCTCGAATTTGAATCCATTCATCCATTTATCGACGGCAACGGCCGCACAGGCCGCCTGCTGCTGAATTTTGAGCTGATAAAAAACGGCCTGCTCCCCGTCGACATCAAATTTACAGACCGCCGCAAGTATTACGATTGTTTCGACGCTTACCACGCCGATAATAAAAACCCCACAAAGATGGTATCGCTTATTGCCGAATACGAAAAGGCTGAACTAGAACGATATATCGAAATTATCAATCAATAAAAAAAAATCCCGCACCCTGTTACCAGCAGGATGCGGGAAGCGCCGAAGGTATTACCAGTACCATATCGGCAATATAATCATTTACCCAGTCTATAAGGGGCTGATTACGTCTATTATTATAGCATATGAGCCCCTTTATTCACCATACATAAAGGAGGCTATTTTTATGGCATTGAAAAAACGATCCGACGGTCGGTACAAAGCTACGTATACACACAAAGGAAAGAAGTATTATTTTTACGGGGCGACCCGCGACGAGGCCAATGCGAAACGCGAAGCGTATATTGACACATTGAAAAAAGCGCCGAATATGGACGGCTCCATTACGGTATCGGAATGGCTGGACGAATATCTTATCGACGCCAAAACGCGCGTATCCAGGGCAACATATAGCAGCTATGAAAGCCTTGTCCGTATACACTTAAAGCCTGGATTAGGCGATTATCCCCTTATCGGCCTGCAGCCTCATATGATCCGCGATTTCCTATATCGGAAATTAGAAGACGGCAGCTCCACTCGCTCCGTCGAATACATGTACGTCATCTTAAAGGCAGCCTTGACACTGGCAGTAAATGACGGCCTGCTGTATCGTAATCCGGCGGCAGGCGTCCGTAAACCCAAGGTCCAGAAAACACCGGCCGCCGTGCTGACGCTAGAGCAATTAAAAAAACTGCTGAACGCAATTGACGATGACCCGGAGTATTTCAGGCTGATATACATTACCGCCAGTACAGGGTTACGCCGCGAAGAAGTACTTGCGCTGCGAATCAAGGACATAGATACTCGCAGACGTACATTGTCTGTACAACAAACATTGCATTATGACAGCCGCCAGACATATATCACAAAAACGACGAAAACGGCCAGTTCGCGACGCACGATCGCACTGGATGACATAACATACGGATATGTACAGGAGCAGATGCAGGCCGTCGAAAAACGGAAAAATACGACCTTTGGCTATAAAGACCTGGGGCTTTTATTTCCCAGCAAGGATGGCACCCCCTTATTCCCGGCTCACATTTCCAAACGACTAAAAGAATACGCGGCTAAAGCAAAACTGCCGGCTAATTTCACGTTCCATGGGCTGCGGCATACGCATGCCACCCTATTGTTAGAATCTGGGGCCAATTATAAATCTATTCAGATCCGACTTGGCCATTCATCATTTAAGACGACGATGGATACCTACTCCCATGTTACGGCCAATATGGAAGATGATCTCCTAAAGAAAATACCTAACCTAAAATAAATTACAGGCGGCTGCTCCAGCAAGAGCGGCCGCCTGTTTTGTATAAGGGGTCAAAAGGGGGTCAAAACACACATGACTTTTAGGGGTCAAATCTATTTCGGGCATAAAAAAAGAACCTACCAACGTAGGTTCTTACTAGGTTTATGGCGGAGAGCGTGGGATTTGAACCCACGATAGAGCTTTAGCCCTATACATGATTTCCAATCATGCTCCTTCAGCCGCTCGGACAGCTCTCCATGGCTTACACATTGTTTTCCATTATTCAATTTCTGATGCTCTCGGGATCAGCATCCAATGTGTAAAATATGGTCGGGGCGACAGGATTTGAACCTGCGACCTCTTAGTCCCGAACCAAGCGCGCTACCAAACTGCGCTACGCCCCGTCACCTGACTTGTATATAATACCACATCCAGGAGAAATGTCAAGGAAAAAAATAAAAAATGTGCCGGAGAGAGCAAACTTTTTTTACAGTTTGTCTCCCGGCATAGTACGTCCGCAGATACGGCCTTTGCCGTCGCCTTATGCGGCAGCTGCGTCCTGCCGATTATGGACGTGTTTCCAAATAAATCCTCCGGCTAAGGTGACAACCAGCAGCGCCGCCTTGACTTCCGACGGATACGCCGCAATAAACGAGACATATTCGGCCAGATAATGGTCCGTCGCCAGCATGCCGCCGGCAGCCCAGCCCAAAATCGCGCCGCCGATGTACATCAATATGGGGAACTTGTTCATGACCTTGACAACGATGGTGCTGCCAAAGATGATAATTGGCACGGATATGAGCATCCCGAAGATGAGCAGTCCCCAGTGGTTGCCCGTAACGCCGACAATCCCCAACACGTTGTCCAAGCTCATGAGCGCATCGGCCAGAATAATCGTCCGGACCGCCGCCCACAGAGAATCCTTCGCTTCGACTTTCACGTCTTCCTCTTCATTGCGGGCTCCGATGAGCTTGATGCCGATGCCGATGAGCAGTATGCCGCCGACAGTCTTCAAGAAGGGAATATGGAAGAGCCAGGAAACAATAAAGGCCAGGGTAAACCGCAGGACAATGGCCCCAATCGTGCCGTATATAATAGCCCTCTTCTGCAAATGGGGCGGCAAGTTTTTCGCAGCCATGCCGATGACGATGGAATTATCGCCGCCAAGGGCCAAGTCGATCAAGATAACCTGGGCCACAATGCTGAAATCAAATAATAACGTCGCTTCTAACGCGTCCACAATGCATCCTCCTCATGATACAACATAACAGCTCCATTATAGTCGAAAAGGATGGGCAATACAAGTAAAATCGCAGAAAAGAAGCGCCCTCAAAAGAGCGCCTCTCTCATGACAGCCAATCTGATTATTCTTTAACGATAACCGATACGCCGTCGGGAATAACTGTAATTTTCGGTTCTGATACGCCTTTAGCAGCGACAATCTTCTTGGCCATAGCCAGCGCTTCATCAATGCTGGCGGCATATTTCATATGCATAGCTTCTACCATGTCTTTCGGCGCTTCCGTTACCATGATAATGGTATATTTCAGCAGCATGCGCAGAAGAATCTGCGATTCCCACTGGTCAAAGACCGTTTCGTTCCGGCCGCGGGCCAGGATGTCATCCATCGCTTTCTGTATGTCCGCCGCATCCTTCAGCGTGTTGTAAAAATCTTCGCCGCCATGGCCGTCGGAGCAAGCCGATACGTCAATGATAACACCGCCTTCTTTGCATGTCGCTTCCGCAGCAGTCATGCCCTTGACAGACTGGTAAATATTCTGATCCAGCGGATATCCGCCGTTTGTCGTAACGACAATATCTGCCGGCACAGGTTTCACGCCAGCAAGCTTCATTTCAAAGTCAACGCCGGCGTAATGAGCCTTTTCACTGTCTCCGGCAAAGGCTGCAATGACCTTCTTATCAGCGTCGATTACGACGTTGCAGATAAAGGCTAATTTAGCGGCTTTGGCAGCGTACAGCATGTCCTGATGAATCGGGTTGCCTTCCAATACGCCGGTGCGGGCATAGGGGCTGTTGATAAATTCCGAGCAATGGTTTGCCAGTACCGTAATCTTGCTGGCAATGCCCGGAAGGACGGATTTGCGGCCGCCTGACATACCGGCAAAGAAATGAGGTTCAATAAATCCTTCAGCAATAAGCAAATCCGTATGAGCCGCCGCTTTATTGATGAGGCATTCGCCGCCAGACGGCAAGGTGCCGATACTGACCATATCTTCATCTTTACGGCTGTCATGGATGACGAATGTTTCATGATCGGCAATTTCCTTGCCGTATTTCGCTACCAGCTCTTCATGCGTCGTAGGACGATGCATCCCCGTAGCAATCAGTATCGTAATGGCGATATCCGGATACCCCTTCCGCAATTCAGCCAGCAGCTGCGGCATGATAACATGGCTCGGGACGGGTCGCGTATGGTCGCTGGATATGATCGTGCACGTCTTTTTGCCTTTGGCCAGCTCGCTTAATTTCGGGCTGCCAATTGGATTTGCCAACGCGTCGGCTACCAATTCCGCTTCCGATTTCGGCGCTTTATATTCATGGGCATGAGACAGCAGTACACCTGCGACTTGTTCATCTGGCAGAGAAAAGGTAATCTTTTCCTTACCAAAAGGAATTGAAAAGTTTTTCATGATGCAATTCACCCTTTCTGTATTCCAACAACCATGTATAATTGTCGAAATTCATCACTTATTGTTTTAGCAATAATATACATTCTCATTATAATGGCTCAATACGTCCATTTTAAAAATAGTCCGTATACTACAAAAGGTAAAACCGAAACCGGTTTTACCTTTTGTATATATCTCAGTTATGAACTTTTAGATTATTCTTCTACAGGAACTTCGTCGTTGATGCTGACAACTTTGCCCGGGTTCATGATATTCTTCGGGTCAAGAGCTTTCTTAACAGCTTTCATCAGCTTCATTTCGACCGGGTTCGTGTATTTAGCCATCAATGCAGCGCGTTTGTAGCCAATGCCGTGTTCGCCGGAGAGACGGCCGCCCAGGTTGTATACGAGTTCGTAAATTTCGCTCTGGATCTGCGGAAGCATTTCTTCCCATTCTTCCTGCGTACGGTCATCTTTCAGGATGTCGATATGAACGTTGCCGTCGCCGCAGTGGCCAGCGCAGTGCATAGCTACGTTGTATTTGTCAGCCAAGCGGGAGATCTGCTGTACAGCCTGCGGAATATCGGTCATCGGAACAACGATATCTTCCATGGAGAATACTAAGCTGCGAGCGCGGTCAGCTTCGAGGTATGCTTTACGGGATTTCCAGATAACAGCCGGGTTAGCAACCAATACGTCGAGGGCTTTGTTTTCACGAGCCAATTCGTCGATCTTTTCGCACTGTTCGTCGAGGATATCTTCGCTGTCGCCGGCAATCTGAACGATGATGTAGTTGCCGATATCGGAATGCTGCAGTTTTTCGTTCAAGAAGATTTCAACCTGCTTGATGGAAGCGTTGTCCATGAATTCTACGCAGACCGGAGTAATACCAGCATTCATGATCTTCGGCGTCAATGCGATAGCGTCGTCGAGATTGTCGAATACTGCCAAGAGGTCCATCTGGTATTGCGGCAAAGCAACCAATTTCAGGTAAATCTTTGTGATAATGCCGAGGGTACCTTCAGAACCAATGTACAAGTGCATGAGCATGTAGCCCGTTGCGTTTTTACGGAATTTGCCGCCCAATGTAACGACTTCGCCGCTCGGAGTAACGACTTCGATACCCATAACCTGATCGCGGGTTACGCCATATTTAACAGCACGGTTGCCGCCGGCGTTCGTTGCAACGTTGCCGCCGATGAAGCAGGAGTCCCCGCTGCAGGGGTCGCCGCCGTAGAAGAGGCCTTCTTCTTTAACAGCGTTCTGGAGAGCAGTCGTCGTAACGCCCGGTTCTGTAACGCAAACCATGTTCTGTTTGTCGATTTCGAGGATTTTGTTCATGCGTTCGATGGAAATGATAACGCCGCCGAACGTAGCAACAGCACCAGCTGCCAAGCCTGTGCCGGCTGCACGCGGTACCATTACGATATCGTTGTCATAGCACAGTTTAACGACTTTGGAAACTTCTTCCGTCGTAGCCGGCAATACAACGACCTGAGGCATCTTCATATAATGGGGGTCGGTTACTTCGTCATGAGAATACGGTTCGAGCTTGTCAGCATCCGTATACACGAATTTTTCGCCAACGATTTTTTTGAACTCTTCAATAAGTTCCGGTGTAACTTTACCTTTTGCCATAATACATAACCTCCAACATAAAATAATGATGACTGACATCTATCACTTTAACCGTTTCCGGTATAAAGAGCGCGTGATTGCTGCCTGTCAAAATTCCGTCGTAAAACGGAATCTTATACAACGTAACCAGCGTTTTCGAGGAAAAATAACTTTAATAGTATATCTCAGTTCTTTCCCTCTTTCGTGTCTTATTATACCGCATTCATTACAAAGTGTAAATTACATTTAGACATTTCACACATATATCTTTCGAATTATGAATCGGTCAGTTATTACATTATATCATGCTAACGTTTTATTTTTAAAATCCACATCATTACTCATAACATTTTAAAGTATGTGATTTTTTTCTCAAACAATGTATGACTTTATGTAATTTTCATTATTCATTTTTCATTAAATAGCATACACTTTTTATGCTGTGAGTCCCTGTCAAAAAAACAGCACGCCATCGGCAATATGGCATGCTGTTTTATCGTCAAAAGTATATATAGTCTACATCGTTTTATTCTTTTCTGCCGATGCAATGACCGCTTCTGCAACGGCCGCCCGGAAGCCCCTCTGTTCCAGAGCTAATACTGCCTCTATCGTCGTACCGCCGGGCGAGCATACGTCGTCTTTCAATTTTCCCGGATGCATGCCGCTTTCCAGCACCATCTTGGCTGCACCTAATACGGTCTGAGCGGCAAAGGTATAGGCCGTATGGCGAGGCATTCCTTCCAGCACGGCGCCGTCTGCCAAGGCTTCGATAAACATATATACGTAAGCCGGAGCGCTGCCGCTGACGCCGCATACGGCGTCAATCAAGCGTTCTTCCATGATTTCAGCCTTTCCGAAGCTGCGGAATATATCGAGCACGGCCTGTACGTCATCTTCCGCCGCATAGGCGTTCGGCGATACGGAGGCCATGCCTTCGCCGACCATCGACGGCGTATTGGGCATTACGCGGACGATCTTAGCCCGTTCCGGCAGGCATCCCGCTAAACGGTCCAGCGTCAGGCCGGCGGCAATCGAAATAATCACCGTATCGTCTTTCACGTAGTCCCGTACTTCTTCCAACGACGACGGCAGGATGTGCGGCTTGACTGCCATAATAAGCCCTTGCGAACGTTCGGCTAACTCCGCCGCGGAATAGGCGACGGAGGCGCCCGTTTCATCGGCTAAGGCCTGCGCTTTTGCGCTGTGAATATTGTATAACAGGATATTCCCCGGTTCTACCAGTCCGGATGCAGCTAATCCTTTTACAATGGCCCGGCCCATATTGCCGGTACCGCAAATTCCGATAGTCTTAAACATGATTTCTACCTTCTTTCTGTTTTATGGCGTCTGTTGTTGCAGCTTACCTCTATTGTATAAAAAACTTCCGCCGTCATAAAGAAAAATATCGGCATTTCTGACAGAAATTTCAACGCCTGCCCATTATTTTACGGGCCGTTCACGCCAATACGAGGAAGCCAGTTCCGTAACCGTTTCCGAAAAGGCCGAACCATCTGTTGCCGTATAATGAGCTGTCGCCTTTAATACGTGGCGGAAGCCAAGGTACAGCAGGGGGACGTTGATGTATACCAGCACGATATTGGCCAAGTCGGAAAAGGCCCATAAGTTGCTCAAGTCATATCCTGCCAGCTGTACCGTAATGCCGAAGGCCGAAACGACAATCCCTAAGGACCGGACAAAGTTGGCGGCAAAACGGCTGCGGCTGATGCGGTTGACGGCAATTTCAGAAAAGGTGATCATGCCGATCATCGTCGTATACGCAAATAAGCCGAAGCACAACGCCAACAAAAACAAGATGACCGATGTAATGCCCGACGGCGTCAATACATGAACGGACAACAAGAATTTAGGCAGCTGTCCCGCCGCGGCCCAGGCTTCCGGAGCCGCAGTCCAGGCATGGGCCATAATGACAACAAAACCTGTCATCGTGCAAATCACATGCGTATCTAATAGCACTCCCAAGGCGGCAATCATCCCCTGCTCGCAGGGATGTTTGGCGTCGGCTGCAGCCGCCGACATCGTAATCGTCCCCTGGCCGGCTTCGTTGGACATCAATCCCCTTTTTATCCCCTGTACCAATACGGTACCAAACAAGCCGCCAAATACGGCATCCGGCTGAAAGGCTCCGCCTAGGACAGCGCTGAAGAAATAGGGCACGCTGTTTACATTGGCAAAAACCAAGGCCAATACGGTCACGACATACACGACCGCCATAATGGGAACCAGCTTATTATTCGCGCTGGATACCCGTTTGATTCCCCCAAAAGCCATAACAGCCGCTACGAGCAGGACGATACACGCCGCCGCCACGTAAAAGGCCGACATCGCCGCAATGGGATGGCCTGCCGCCAGCTCGCCCATAGCACCGATCGAAGACACGACGTTAAAGGACTGCGCCGGCAGACAAAACATGGCGTAGAAAATATAAACGCCTGATAATATCGTACCGATCCACGCCTTATTTCCCAACAGCCGCCGGCCGTAGAAGGGCATGCCGCCGACAAACTCCTCTCCCTTTCGTTCCTTGCAGAGCTGAGCCAGCGTCGCTTCCGTATAGGCCATAGCCATTCCAAAGAACGCAGAAACCCACATCCAAAACAACGCACCTGGACCGCCGACGGAAATGGCCCCTGTCACGCCGAGAATATTTCCCGGCCCGACGCGCATAGCCGAGCTCAGGAAAAACGCAGCCAGCGGCGATATGCCCGTCGAAGTGGCGCGGCGGTGAATCAAGAGATTCATCCCTCTTTTAAACTGCCGGACTTGGATAAAGCCCAATCGGATGGAAAAATAAATCCCCGTGCCAACCAAGACAATAACAGCCAGCGAAAAACTGCCGAATACGGGAATGGCTTTATACCACTCCCAATTTGTCGGAACTTCCCATAAAAAATCAGATATAGCCGCTACGATAGAAAGAACCGAATTTAGTTGTTCAAAAAACTCCTTCATGCCCATCCCCCTCATAGAAAAAGCCGGTATAGTAACATCCTATACCGGCCTGCATAGACGTGATTATTGTTTTGCGCCCGTTGCTTCTACAGCAGATTTAATTTTAGCTGCCAGCCCCGTGATTTTGGCTTTAGATACGGAGCAAACGGCGAGGCGAACGCCCTTGCCAAGGGGAACTAAGAAGATATTTTCCTTTTCCAGCAAATCGCAGACAGCCTGAGAACCTTCCATAGGAATGGTGATGAAGAAGCCAGACAAGTACGGCAGGTATTTCAGACCGCATTCCTGCGCTTCTTTCATGAAGATATCGGCCCGTTCTTTAATAAGGGCGAAGTATTTAGCCCGTTCGGCGTCTAATTCGGCGACTTTAGCCGGATCTTTGCAAATATTAGCCATGGCTTTCATCGCGGCGCTGTTGGAATTAGACCAGGTTGCGCGGCTTGTATACTGATTAATAGCTACAAATTCGTTAGCAATATCTTCGTTAGCCGTCACGCAGATCATAGCGCCCATGCGCTGACCATACATGGTAAAGCCTTTGCTGCATGTATAAGCAACTACGACGAGAATATTATCCGGCAAGTTTCCAAATTTCTTGAAGAACTTGCGGCATTCTTTCTTTTCTCCGCTGTAGTCTAAATATGCAACGTCAGGAACGAGAATAATATTTTTATCCTTACCGGCAACGACGTCTTTCAAGAAAGCCAATACCGTATCCCAATCATCCGAGGACAAGGCAAAGCCCGTCGGGTTGTTCGCCGGCGAATTCATGATGATAACCGTATTGTACTGCTTTGCCACCATGTCTTCTACATGTTCCTTAAAGCTGGCGAAATTGAATTTTCCGTCTGAGCCGATCAATTCAAATTCCCGCAGATGGCGGCCGTTGTCATTGCACATGGAGCCATAGGCACCCCAATGCCAGTCGCTGGTCAGGATGTCGTCGCCCCATTCGGAATAGTTATGAATGACGTGATGGAGGACGCCGGAACCGCCAGAGGTTGCGCAAGCGCGGATGTAGCCTTCCGGACGGGATTCGCCAAAGCATTGGTCAATAACGGCGTCCAAATATTCAGGATATCCCTGAATCGGCGCATACGCTACGATTTCTTTCGGCGTCAAGGCCTTGAACGCTTCTTCTACCACGTGAAGCATGACCAAATTGCCGTCTTCGTCCAAAATAGAGCCGACTGTGCCATTAATAACCTTGTCTGCCCCTAAGGTTTCAGCTAAGGCAACAGCCCGATTGTTAGCTCCAAAAATTTTATCTTCTGCACTCTTGCCTTTGGCCTGAGGTGCAGCGACGCTTTTTACCATAACAATCAACTCCTCTTTTTTATTACATACACATTTATACCACAAGAAAAGCAATCTGACAATAAAAGCTTAATCATCAGATATATGTATTCAAAATACAAGAAAAAACATGGATAAGATGGCGTGGGAAATAAAAGAATATTGTTTTATACAGATACATGATATGATTAAATCACATGTTTTGATGATACGCACTATGGAGATTTGTAAAGGATAGAAAGATAGCTATATAATCGAAGGTATACAAAAAGAACGCATATATGTCGTATACGTCGACTATGTGAAGCTTTTTCTGTAAATAACTGCTAGGTATAGGTCTTCTATGATAC
>ERZ779877.414-NODE-414-length-47421-cov-8.068551_pt1 | contig 47421 bp, 46 predicted proteins | sample MGYA00511556_ERZ779877 | MGnify/ENA primary metagenome ERZ779877 (study PRJEB29588, sample SAMEA2159338) | human gut metagenome | biome: human gut; feature: human-associated habitat; material: faeces | place: Denmark | collected 2008/2010 ... | reverse complement strand
CACACGACGGTTCCCCATCAGAAAATCACAACAGATACGACAGAATTTAAATACTATGAAGTGGATGCCCAGGGGCATCTGACGCAGCATAAGCTGTATCTGGATCCCTTTCTGGATATGTTCAATGGAGAAATCCTCAGCTATAGAATAGGGAACCGTCCTTCGGCCGAAAATATATTAGAAGCACAGGCGGAAGCGATCCGCATCACGGCGGATTGCCCCTATCGCCGAACCTTCCATTCCGACCAGGGTTGGGCATACCAAATGAAGGCGTACGTCCGTAAGCTCAAGCAAGAGCGGATTTTTCAAAGCATGTCCCGAAAAGGGAATTGTTTGGATAATGCGGTGATGGAAAACTTCTTCGGCCTACTGAAACAAGAAATGTACTATGGCGTCGTGTACTATAGTTACGAAGAATTGAAATCAGCCATAGAACAGTATATCAAATACTATAACGAACAAAGAATCAAAGAAAAACTAGGCTGGAAGAGTCCTGTCAAATACAGGCTGTCCTTGTCCGCGGCATAAAAAAAGTAACGAGATAGTAAAAACTATCTCGTTACTAAAGTCTAACTTTTTGGGGTCACATCAAATGACGTCATTTTTTCATCTCAACGTTGATGAGGAGAGGGTGCATATTTTCTTTCATCCTCTCCAGTATACCATGTTTTTTCCGCCAGGTACATACAAGAACATCGCATTGCTCATACTCCGCTCCTTCGTGGACCTGGCGGATTAAACCAAATGGAGGGATTCGATGGAAACGTTATTTAGATTCGTAAAATTTTTAACTAAATATATGACAGTCTGGATTGTATTGGCCGTCGTTGCAGCACTGTGCATGCCGGAGCCTTTTAAGCACGGCGAATGGATACCCTATCTTATCGGCTGCATTATGCTTAGCATGGGGTTGTCCATGACTCCTAACGATTTTAAACTCGTGCTGACGAGGCCGCGGGACGTTATTTTAGGAATTGTAGTCCTATATATTTGCATGCCGCTGGTAGGTATGGGGCTGGGAACGCTGCTCGGTTTGTCGCCGATGCTCGTTGTCGGGCTGATTTTGGTCGGCTGTACGCCGACGGGATCGACGTCAAACGTCATGACGATGCTGGCGAACGGCGATAAAGCGCTATCTATTACAACATCTAGTTTTAATACGCTGCTGTCGCCGATCATTACGCCGACGCTGCTGATGTTTTACGTTGGTCAATATATGCTTATCGATGGTTGGGGGATGTTTATAGGCATCGTTAAAATCGTCATCGTGCCTATCGTCTTCGGGCTGCTGATTCGAAAGGCTTTATCCAGACAGATGGATACGGTTATGAAGCTTGCGCCGCTCTTGACGGTTGCCGCCGTTGTCCTGGTTATTGCCGTCGTCGTATCGCTGAATGTAGAGCGCTTGTATACGGTTGCCGGTATGGCCGCTGTGGCCTGCGTTCTGTACACGGTTTGCGGATTGGCTATCGGCTATGCGTTTGCCCGCATGTTCCGTATGGAATTGAGACGCCGCAAAGCGATGACATTTATTATCGGCATACAAAATACGGCGATTGCCGTTTCTCTGGGGATTACCTATTTTGATCCGTTAGCAGCTGTTCCGGGCGGGGTACTTATCGTGTGGGCCAGCGTATTCGGTTCTATCGTCGCTTCGTTTTGGGCTAACCGTACAAAAGAAGAATCGTAAACAATATAACCTATCGCAATATACAAGGAGGCATCTCTTATGGCTAGATATAATACCGTAAACGACGAATTAGTAAGAAAGCTGAAAGCGGTCGTCGGCGATAAATACGCTACGACGGATGGAGAAAAACTGGAAGTGTATCAAACGGATAACGAAGGAAATCCCTATTGGTTTCATAAGCCGGAAGTCGTCGTATTTCCCGAAACAACGGAAGAAGTGGCTGAAATCGTAAAACTGGCAAACGAATACGTCGTGCCCATTACGCCGCGCGCCGCCGGGACGAACGTGACGTGCGGAGCGATTCCCGTATACGGCGGTATTGTACTGTCCTTAGAGCGGATGGACAAGATTCTGCACGTCGACGAAGACAATATGTACATGGTTTGCCAGGCCGGCGTACGTACGAGCGTCGTTCAGGAACGGGCTAAAGCCAGCGGTCTTCTCTACGCCGGCGATCCGTGCAGCGCTACGAGCTGTCTTATCGGCGGCAATGTGGCGACGAACGCCGGAGGCAATAAGGCCGTCAAATACGGCACGACACGAAACCAGATTTACAGCTTGAAAATGGTGACGCCGACAGGAGATATTGTGACAGTCGGCGCACGCTTACAGAAGTGCTCGACGGGGTATTGTCTGGAACAGCTGATCTGCGGCTCCGAAGGAACGCTGGGAATCGTGACGGAAATTACGCTCAAGCTTCGGCCGATTGCGCCCTATTCCTTTGATATCGTGGCTATCTTTAAGGATGAAAAGAAAGCCTTTCCGCTGCCGAACCAGATTTTAAAAGCCGGCATTGAACCGACGAGCGTGGAATATATGGACAACAAAGCCCTTAAATTGGGCAGCGAATACGTTAAGGTTACGCTGCCTCATGTCGACGAAGGGGCGTGCTACGTCGTCGTTACCGTAGAGACCTTTGAAGAAGAAGAACTCGACAAGAAAATGGAGCAAATCAGCGATTTGTGCGAAGCTGCCGGCGCTGTCGACGTGCTGCAGGCTGACGATCGGGTTTGGAGCTGCCGCCGTAATTTTGCCGAAGCTTGCCGCGACGTGGACATCATGTTTATGACGGAAGATTTTGTCGTACCGCTTGACCAGATTCCGGTTATCTTGAGCAAGGTGCCTGCCTTGGAAGAAAAACATAATTTACATGCTGTGACGATGGCCCATATCGGAGACGGCAATCTTCATGTCTGCCTCCTCAATAAGAACGGCCTGTCTCCGGACGACTGGGTCAAGACGATCGACGCTTTCCATCAGGATATTTTCCCCATGATTTATGAATTGGGAGGAAGAATTTCCGGAGAACATGGCATTGGCTACAAAAAACACGAAGAATTTAAGCAATATACGCAGCCGGGAGAATATAAGATGGTCTGTGCTATTAAACGCGCTCTCGATCCCAATAATATTATGAATCCCGGCAAAGTGATCAATTTATAATATTATAACGTTGCTTGCCTTACAAAAATATATAACCGACAACATGCCCGGAGCACATTTTGCTGTTCCGGGCATGTTGTCGGTTATTTGTTCTAGTCACAATCATACTTATATCGTATAATAAGAGTACATATGTACCATCTTATTTGCGTAGAAGGAGACACTTATGAATTTGGAAGAATGCCGGAAGGAAATCGACAGGCTGGACAAAGAGCTGACGAATTTGCTGGAGCAGCGCATGCAGGTAGTGGCGAAGGTAGCCGCATATAAAAAGGAAAATCACATGGAAATATTCGACCCGCGGCGGGAGCGGCAGGTCCTCGACAAGATTGCCGCCATGGCGCAGTATAAGGAGTTGGCTCCGTACTTGCAGAAGATTTATCAATGCATTATGGATGAAAGCAAAAACTATGAACGGGAGTATATGAAGTTATAAATATGACAGATATGGAAACGGTGCAGGGGGCGGTAGAACGCGTTTTGTTTGAGGCCCCCGATTCGGATTATATAGTCTTCCGCATTCGGCGCGAAAACGACGAGTCCCTGCTGACGGTTACGGGAAACGGACCGAAGCCGCTGGTTGGAGACCGCATAGAAATCATGGGCCGGTGGACCCAGCATAAAAAATATGGCCGCCAAATGGCGGCGTCGGCGTGGAAGCGCCTCGTTCCCGATACGGCCGACGGCATCGAGCGGTTTTTGGCGTCGGGCGCTGTCAAGGGCATCGGGCCGTCCCTGGCCCGCCGTATCGTATCGGCCTTCGGCAGCCAGACGATGGCCGTCATGGAAAAGGAACCAAAACGCCTGCTGGAAATCGAAGGCATCGGCGCGAAAAAGCTGGCTGTCATTACGGAATCGTTTTATGAAGAAAAGCAGGTCAACGACCTGGCCTTGAATTTGGAGACCCACGGCGTGTCGGGGCGCTATGCGGCGCGGCTCGTGCAGAAATACGGCGAAGAAGCCCTGTATGTGCTGACAGAGGAGCCGTACCGCATGATTGCCGAAATAGACGGCATCGGCTTTAAAACGGCCGACCAGATTGCCTTAGCGTACGGCATGGACCCGCAGTCGCCGGAGCGGCTGGCGGCGGGCTTGACGTATGTCCTTCAAGACATGACGCAGAACGGCCACGTGTGTATTCCCGATAGGGAGCTCGTCTACCGGGCGTCCCTCATCTTGCGGGCGGAACAGCTGATGCTGCAGGATGTGCTGACTGAAGCGCTCGCCATGGGGCAGCTTTGTGCCGATGATTACGGCGGAGAGACCTATGTGTATACGCTGCAGGCCTATGAAGAAGAACGGGGCGTTGCCGAGCGGATTCGGGAAATGGCCGCGTATACGCCGCCTAAGCCGCGGCGGCATGTGGAATTGTTTTTAGACCGCTGGCAGGAGTCGTGCCAGTTCCAGCTGGCCGAGGGGCAGCGCGAAGCCGTATCCCAATCCCTGCAGTCGGGAATGCTGGTCATTACCGGCGGCCCGGGGACCGGCAAGACGACGGTCGTGCAGGCGATCATCCGCCTGGCCGAGCAGGAAGGGCTGCGCATCGTCTTGTGCGCGCCTACGGGGCGGGCGGCGAAGCGCCTGGCCGAAACGACGGAGCGCAAGGCTAAGACGATTCACCGCCTTCTCGTGCCGGAAGGCTTTGCCGGCGGCCGACAGGTCTTTGAATACAATGAAACGAAGCAGCTGCCCGCCGATTTGGTCATCGTCGACGAAGTTTCCATGCTGGATATGGAAATGCTGTATCACTTGCTGCAGGCACTGAGCCCGCGCTGCCGGTGCATCCTCGTCGGCGACGCCGATCAGCTGCCGTCGGTCGGAGCCGGCGCCGTCCTTCACGATATTATTCAGTCCGAAATACTCCCCGTCGTGCGGCTGCAGACGATTTTCCGCCAGAAAGAAGGGGGACGCATCGTGACGAACGCCCATCTCATCAACGGCGGCCGCCTGCCCGTAGTCAATGAAGACGAGGAATTCCGATTCGTGGAAATTGAACGGGAAGAACAGGGGGCGGACGTGATCTGCCGGCTGTACGCGGCAGAAACGGCGGAGGCCGGCGACAAGTTCGCCGTGCAGGTGCTGTCGCCTATGTATAAAAATCCCTGCGGCGTCGACAACTTAAACGCCGTCATACAGTCCGCCGTCAACGGACCCCAAAAAGGAAAAGGCGAGCATAAGGCGGGAAAGATGACCTTCCGTACAGGCGATAAGGTCATGCAGAAGCAGAACAACTATGACAAGGGCGTATTTAACGGCGATATCGGCGAGATTTTTGCCGTGCAGGACGACATCGTGTACGTGCGCTATCCGGAGCAGGACGTCAAGTACGAAGGGCAGGAAATCGATGAAATTACCCTGGCCTATGCCATAACGGTTCACAAGAGCCAGGGGAGCGAGTACCATACGGTTATCATGACGCTCGTCAACAGCCATGGCATCATGCTGCAGCGGAACCTGCTGTATACGGCGGTTACGAGGGCCAAGGGCAAGGTCATCCTCGTCGGTACGAAAGCGGCCCTGCGCACGGCCGTTCAAAACGTGCGGACGAGCCGGCGCTTTACCTTGCTGGCTCAGCGGCTGAGGGAGGAAGAAATATGCTGAAGGAATGGCTGCTGAACCTGTTGTATCCGCCGCGCTGTCCTGGCTGCGGCGCTGCTGTAAGCCGTCATGGCCAGTGGTGTTCTTCCTGTTTTGGGGCAGTCTGGCGTCCGCGCCGGCTCGCGCGGAAACGGGAAAGCCGCCTGGCCGCCTGTTACTGCCTGTGCGATTACCGCGGGCCTGTCCGGACGATGCTGCAGCGGCTTAAATATGACGGAGCCGTGCGCTACGAGCGGGCTGCGGAGGCACTGCTGACGCAATTTCCCTGGCCGGAGCGGCTGGGGCATATCGACTGCGTCGTGCCGGTGCCCCTGGCTCCGGAAAAAGAGCGCAAGCGGGGATTCAACCAGTCGGAAGTATTGTTCCGCTCCTGGGCGGAACGGCGCTGGCCATGGAAAGACGGCCTGCAGCGCGTCCGTTCGACTCAGGCCCAGTGGCATCTGGACAAGGCGGACCGCGCTGACAACGTAAAACGAGCCTTTGAAGTCAAAGGCTCGTTTGAGGTACGGGGAAAGCATATTCTGTTGGTCGACGACATTTATACGACGGGAACGACGATGGAAGCCTGCGCTTACGCGCTGCACAAAAAAGGCGCTGCCAGCGTGACGGGATTCGTCGTTGCCAGCGGCGCCTTATAATTGACCTAACGTTTCGATAAATGCCTTGACGACTTCCGGGTCGAAGAGGATGCCTGAAGCGCTGAACATTTCGCGGACGGCCTGCTGCTTCGTCTTGGCCCAGAGCTCTGTCGACGGGTTGATGATGCGGTCGTAGTAGTCTGCGACGGCGATGATGCGGGCGCCGAAGGGAATATTGGCCCCGCGCAGGTGCTTGGGAAATCCCGAGCCGTCCCACCGTTCGTGGTGATAGCGGATATACGGCACGATATCCTGGCAGCAGGGAATGTTTTCCAGCATGTTGCCGCCCGCCGCGGCGTGGCGCTTGTACTGGGCGTTTTCCCGGCGGTTGAGATAGGGGATTTTTGCCAGCAGCGTATTGGAAACGAAGAGAAGGCCGACGTCGTGCAGAAGGGCTGCGTGCTTGATCTGCTCAATTTCACTTTTGGGAAGAGCCAGCTTGGCGGCGATGCTGACGCTGTAGTTGGCAACCTGAAGGGAGTGCATATACAGCCGTTGGTTCTTCAGTTGTATGAATTTGAGCAGCTCCGCCGTAATCGTGTCGAGGGAATTCATTTCCTCCATCCCGATGCCGGCGGCCTGTTTCAGCGATACCATGTACATGACGGACAAAACCTTTCTTCAATACTATATTACTTCTTTTTTATGCGCCGGGAACGGCGCATTTTTTGCGGATGGCGCAGGATATTAAACATCCTGGCGCTCGTTTTTTTGATGCGAGAGCCCGTATTCTTCATGCGGCGGACCGTCGTAATCTTCGATTTGCGGGCAGGCCGCATGTCGCGGAGCGAGCCGAAGTCGCCGCGGCGGATGCTCGTAGCTTTGATGCGGTCGGAGCCTAAGATGACCTTCAGCGTGCTCATGACGTGGCTGGCGTTGAGGTCGTTGTTGAAGCTGTAAATGTCGACGGCGACGTAAGCCAGCTGGGGATAAATGTGGATGCAGAGATGGGCGTTTTTCGACACGCCGATACAGACGAGCTCCTCCGCGTCGTCATGGTACAGCGTGATGCCCTCGATGGGCGCGCCGACAGGCTCGAAGGCCTTTTTTACCAGATTCTGCAGTTCGTCGTTCGTCGTCAGTTCTGCCTTGCAGTTGTAAAAGTCTATCAGTAAATGTTTTCCTAATGTATTAGCCATGAATTTCCACCCGTTAGTTTAGTACAGCTCATTATATACTGTTTTTTCCGCCTTGTAAACGCAGTTTTCCAAATGGAAATAAGGACGGAGATACTATAAGTATTTTCTATTATCGTAAAATATACGTAAAAATGCGACCTCCGAAGCTATCGGGCAAGAGATGCCTATGGTTAACATATCAAAATGTCATAAAACTATGCTGAATATGCCTTCTGTTTTACGGCAAAAGAAATATCATTCATTGTCTTGTCAGCTGTAAATGCTTGATGCTATAATAGCAGGTAAACGATGAAGAGAAAGGGGATTGCAATGGAATTGATTGAAAAGGAAATTGCCCGGCTGAAAGAGGAGCGACGCGCCGTCATATTGGCTCACTACTACGTGCCCGACGACGTACAGCGCGTCGCCGATTACGTCGGCGATTCTTTTTACTTGAGCAAGAAGGCAAAAGAGACTGACGCCCAGACGATCGTGTTCGCCGGCGTACGTTTCATGGGAGAAAGCGCGAAAATCCTCAATCCGCAGAAACGGGTCCTCATGCCGGACAGCACGGCCGATTGCCCTATGGCGCACATGGTCACGGCGAAGGCCGTAGAAGACATGCGCCGGCAGTACGACGACCTGGCTGTCGTATGCTACGTGAACTCCACGGCGGAGATTAAGACGCACAGCGACGTGTGCGTTACGTCGTCCAATGCGGTGCACATCGTCAAAAAGCTGCCGCAGCGCAATATATTCTTTATTCCCGATAAAAACCTGGGGCATTACGTGAGCACGCAGGTTCCGGAAAAGCATATCCTGTGCAATGACGGCTACTGTCCCCGGCACAACGGCGTCCGCCCGGACGTCGTACGAGCCTGCAAGGAACAGCATCCCAAGGCCCTGTTTTTGGTTCATCCCGAATGCCCGGAAGAAGTTTTGGCCTTAGCTGATTACATCGGCAGTACGGCCGGCATTATCGAGTATGCCGGAAAAGCCGGAGCCGACGAATTCATTATCGGGACCGAAGACGGCGTTATGTACGAATTGACGAAGCGGTATCCGGAAAAGACGTTTTATTCCGTCATGGAAGGCCGGGTCTGCGAAGATATGAAGAAAGTGACGCTGGAAAAGGTACTGCAGTGCCTGCGCGACGGGACGGGAGAAGTTACCGTGTCCGACGAAGTACGGGAAAAAGCGCTTCGTTCGCTGGACCGCATGCTGGAATTAGCTGAATAAGGCGATTTGATAAAGAGGGAATAGGTATGAAGATAATAAATACGGACGTGCTGATCGTAGGGACCGGCGCCAGCGGGCTCTTTGCGGCGCTCCACCTGCCGACGGACAAGCAGGTGCTGATGATTACGAAAGACCAGACAGAAAACAGCGATTCCTATTTGGCTCAGGGCGGCATCTGCGTGCTGCGCGACGAAGACGATTATGACAGCTTCATGGAAGATACGCTGAAAGCCGGCCATTATGAAAACCGGCGCGAGTCTGTCGACATCATGATTCGTTCCTCGCGCAGCGTCATCGACCAGCTTATCCGCTGGGGCGTGGATTTCGCCATGAAGGACGGGCAGCTGGATTACACGCGGGAAGGATGTCATTCCAAAGCGCGGATTCTTTACCATGAAGACGTGACGGGGAAAGAAATTACCAGCAAGCTGCTGGCCGCCGTGCGCGGCCTGCCGAATGTGACGATTCTGGAATATACGACGATGATCGATTTGGTAGCCAAGGATAACCGGTGTCTCGGCATTATCGCCCGGGATGAAGCAGGCGGATACATGGCCATTGAAGCTGCCAAGACGATATTAGCCAGCGGCGGCGTAGGCGGATTGTACGAAAGGTCTACGAATTTTCCCCACCTGACGGGCGACGCCATTGCCATTGCCCGCCGGCACGGCATCGCTCTGGAGCATATCGACTACGTGCAGATTCACCCGACGTCGCTGTATACGACTCATCCCGGCCGAAGCTTTTTGATTTCCGAATCTGTCCGCGGCGAGGGGGCCAGGCTGTACGGCAAGGACGGCCGGCGGTTTGCCAGCGAGGTGCTGCCCCGCGACGTGATGACGGCGGAAATCCGCAAGCAAATGGCCAAAGACGGCATGCCCTACGTATGGCTGGACATGACGGTCCTCGGAAAGGACACGATTTTCCGCCATTTCCCCAATATCTATCAGAAATGCCTGGAAGAGGGCTTCGACGTAACGAAGGACTGGATTCCCGTCGTGCCGGCCCAGCATTACTTCATGGGCGGCATCTACGTCGACTCTTTCAGCAAGACGACGATGGATGGATTATACGCCGTCGGAGAAACGAGCTGCAACGGCGTGCACGGTAAAAACCGCCTGGCCAGCAACTCGCTGTTGGAAAGCTTGGTCTTTGCCGAACGGGCTGCCGGGCAGGTTAGCCAGCAGATACGGCGTCCGGCGGCGCGTCCAGAGGGAGAATTTGAATGGCTCGGCGAACGGGCTGTTCAGGCGCTGAAAAAGGAAGAACGTACGCTGGCAGCGCAGTATAAGGCCGAAGTATTACAAGAAATGGAACGGGAGCGGAGCGCACAATGAACGAACTGAATTCGATTACGATGAAGCTGCATGTAGATCCGATATTGATGATGGCCCTGCAGGAAGATATCAGCAGCGAGGACGTGTCGACGAACGCCGTCATGCCCGAAGCCTGCCTGGGCGAAGTAGAGCTGCTCAGCAAGGCCGACGGCGTCATCGCTGGCTTGCCGGTCTTTGCCAGAGTGTTTACGCTGCTGGATGAAGAGACGGACTTTACCTTTTATGTCAAAGATGGCGACAGAGTGTCCAAGGGACAGAAGCTGGCCGTCATCCGCGGCGATATCCGTGCGCTGCTGTCAGGAGAACGGGTAGCTCTTAATTACCTGCAGCGCCTGAGCGGCGTGGCTACGTACACGAACCGGGTTGTCAAGCTGTTGGAAGGAAGCGGGATCAAACTCCTCGACACGCGCAAGACGACGCCGAATATGCGGCTTTTGGAAAAATATGCCGTTACGGTCGGCGGCGGTTGCAACCACCGCTACAATTTGTCCGACGGCATTTTGCTGAAGGACAATCACATCGGCGCGGCCGGTTCGGTGGCGAAAGCCGTCGTCATGGCCAAGGCCTACGCACCCTTCGTCCGCAAGATAGAAGTGGAAACGGAAACCCTCGACATGGTGCGCGAAGCCGTCGAAGCCGGCGCCGATATTATCATGTTCGACAACATGACGCACGATATGATGAAGGAAGCTGTGGCTATCATCGACGGCCGGGCGGAAACGGAATGCTCGGGCAACGTAACAGAAGAAAACATCAGCAAGCTGAAGGATGTAGGAGTAGATTATATTTCCAGCGGAGCCTTGACCCATTCTGCGCCGATTTTGGATTTGTCCTTAAAGCATCTTCATCGCCTGTAATTTCATTTGCATAGTAAAACAGCGTCTCGGCGAAAGGAGCGGAGACGCTGTTTTTGTGTGCCGGCCTATTTTCTCTTGTCGGCATTCCAGTCCAGTATAATGCCCGTATCCGGGTCGATTTCAAACTCGTAATACATCGTGCCGGTGAAAAGCCGTCCTTCATAGCGCGGCGCACCGTCGTCGGACTCGCGCCAGATTTGCACGTCCTGCGGCGAAGCACCGGGCACCTTGGATAAGACGATGTCCTTCGCTTCGTCCATGGAAACGGGATGCCTGTCCTGACGGCGGGCCCATTCGTCCTTGACTTCGTAGTCGGAGCCGACGATGTCTCCGCTGCGCATGTCGACTTCAACGTCGTAGTCGCCGTAATCCGTTTCAAATTCCACGTCGTATACGGGAATGGCGGCGTCCCTGTCGCGGTCTATTTTTACGTTGTACGCCTGATTAGAAGAAACGCCGGCATGGTCTAAGGCGATGGACAGGGCGTCATCGGTGCTGATGTCGGCGGCGCGCTGCTGCTGCGACGCGGGAACTGGCTGCGCTGCCGGCTTTGCCGCCGCAGATTCCGCCGTCTGGCCGCAGCCGCTCAGGGAGAGCAGGGCGGCCAAGGCCAGGAGACAGCAGGCAATCGTGCTTCGATTCATAATCATTCCTCCTCGTCAAAATATACTTTTATTATAGCTCCATAGGGAAAAAAGACAATGCGTTTACAGCAAAAGGCCGCAGCATCGGTTAGGGTGCTGCGGCCTTTCTTGTCCTTGTCTTAGTTAGTTGTCTTCGTGGCGGCGCATAGGCGTGAAGGTAAATTCACTGCCGTCGAAGCCGATGGCGACGGTATCGCCTTCGCGTACCGTACCGGCGATGATGTCGTGGCTCAGCGCCGTTTCTACCGTATGGGTAATGAGGCGGCGGAGAGGACGGGCGCCGAACTGCGGGTTGAATCCCTGATCGCCCAGGGCCTGCAGCGCTTCGTCGCTCCACGTAAGGTGAATCTTAACCTGCTTTTCCAGCCGTTCGCCCAAACGTTCCAGCAGGATGGAGGCGATATCTTTGACCTGTTCTTTCTGCAGGGCCTTGAAGACGACGATGTCGTCGACACGGTTGAGAAATTCGGGACGGAAATACTGCTTCAGCAAGTCGCGGACCTTTTTGTCGGCTTCTTCAAAATTCTGCGATTCGAGGATTTCATGAGAGCCTAAGTTGCTGGTCATGATGATAATGGTGTTCTTGAAGTTGACGACCCGGCCCTTGCCGTCAGTCAGCCGGCCGTCGTCGAGAATCTGCAGGAGGACGTTGAAGATGTCCGGATGGGCCTTTTCGATTTCGTCGAGGAGGATGACGCTGTAGGGACGGCGGCGGACGGCTTCGGTCAGCTGGCCGCCTTCATCGTAGCCGACGTATCCCGGAGGCGCCCCGATGAGGCGGGATACAGTATGTTTTTCCATATATTCGGACATATCGATGCGGATGATGTTCCGTTCGTCGTCAAAGAGGGCTTCGGCCAGGGTTTTGGCAAGTTCGGTCTTGCCGACGCCTGTCGGGCCGAGGAAGATGAACGAGCCGATGGGGCGGTTCGGGTCCTTGATGCCGGCGCGGGCCCGCATGATGGCGTCGCTGACGACCTGGACGGCCGCATCCTGGCCGACGACTCGTTTATGAAGGGTTTCGTCGAGGTGGAGCAGTTTTTCCCGTTCGCCGGTGAGCATCTTGGTGACGGGGATGCCTGTCCAGCGGCTGACGACCTGGGCGATGTCTTCTTCACCAACCTCTTCTTTTAAGAGCTGCGAATCCTGATGTTCTGCCAAATAGGCTTCCTGGTCCTTCAGCTTTTGTTCCAGTTCAGGCAGCTTGCCGTATTTTAATTCCGACGCCTTGGCGTAATCGTAGTTGTGTTCCGCTTGTTCCATCTGGCCTCTGACGGAATCGATTTCCTTTTTGATGGCCTGCGTGCGGAGGATGGACTGTTTTTCTTCATCCCACTGGGCTTTGAGCTGGCTTTCTTTTTCTTTCAGTTCGTCTTTTGTTTCGACGATTTTGGCCAGCCGTTCTTTTGAAGCTTCATCCGTTTCTTTCGTGAGCGATTGTTCTTCAATTTCCAGCTGCATGATCTTATGGCGCAATTCGTCGATAGGCGTCGGCATCGATTCGATTTCCGTGCGCAGCTTGGCGGCGGCTTCGTCGACTAAGTCGATGGCCTTATCGGGGAGGAAGCGGTCGGAAATGTAGCGGTCCGACAGTACGGCGGCGGCTACGAGGGCCTTGTCGCGGATGCGGACGCCGTGATGGATTTCATACCGTTCTTTCAGGCCGCGGAGGATAGTAATCGTGTCTTCTACGTTCGGCTGGTCGACCATGACGGGTTGGAAGCGCCGTTCCAGGGCGGCGTCCTTTTCGATATACTTCTGGTATTCGTTCAGCGTCGTCGCGCCGATGCAGCGCAGGTCGCCGCGGGCCAGCATCGGTTTTAAGATGTTGCCGGCGTCCATGGAGCCTTCAGACGCGCCGGCTCCTACGACCGTATGGATTTCATCGATGAACAGGAGGATCTGGCCGTCCGATTTGGCGATTTCGTTTAAGACCGATTTGAGTCGTTCTTCGAATTCGCCGCGGTATTTAGCTCCGGCGATCAGAGAACCCATGTCGAGGGAGTAAAGCGTCTTATTTTTCAGCGATTCCGGTACGTCGCCGCTGACGATGCGGCGGGCCAGCCCTTCGACAATAGCCGTTTTGCCGACGCCCGGTTCGCCGATGAGGACAGGGTTGTTTTTGCGGCGGCGCGACAAGATTTCGACAGTACGGCGGATTTCGTCGTCGCGGCCGATGACCGGGTCCAGCTTATTCTGGCGTGCGGCGGCCGTCAAATCGCGGCCGTATTTTTCCAGGGCCTTATAATTGCCTTCCGGGTTGTCCGTATTGACGTTGCTCTTGCGGTTGGCCTTCACGGCGGTCATAATGTTGTTTTTCGTCAGGCCGAATTCGCGGCACAAGGATTGCATATCGTCGCTGCTTTCTTCGACGATGCCCATGAGGAGATGTTCCGTGCTGATATAGTCGTCGTGCATGGATTCCGCCAGCTGCTGGGCTTTGCCGATGACCCGGACCATTTCCGTCGACATGGACATTTGGCTTTGTCCTTTGACAGAGGGAATCTTTTTCAGCATTTGTTCCAAACGGGCCTGCAGCATGGGCAAATCCGTATGGCATTCGGAGAAAATCGTGGAGAGAAGACCTTCCGGTTCCTTTACGAGCCCCATGAGCATGTGGACGGAAGAAATTTCCTGATTATAGTGCAGCGCGGCGATTTGCTGGGCTGACTGAAACGCATCGATTACTTTCTGCGTGTATTTTTCATTTCCCATAATAAGACCTCCTTATATTACAGGCGATTCATAACGTAATATGGTGTGCGAGTATTTGTATATGCTCAAGTATCATTATACTTATAAAAGTCAAAAAGTCAATAGAACAAAAGATAAAAACAGAGAAAGTGCATCTTGACAATAAAAAATCCCTTCCGTACAATGCCAATATGACGACAAAGAAGGGGTAGCATATGAAAGAAAAAAATCTCTTGACCTTGGAAAAGCAAGCCTTTCAGGGCGATGCGGAAGCGCAATGCCGCCTTGGCGACGTATATTTTTTCGATGGCGATGAAGACGACTTAGCTCGGTCTGTCTATTGGTACGGCATGGCGGCCCGCCGCGGTTGGGCCGAAGGACAGTATAACCTGGCTTATCAATACGAACAGGGATTAGGCGTGCCGCAGGACTACGAACGGGCCGGCAGCTGGTATAAGAAGGCGGCTCTGCAGGGACATGGGCCGGCGGCTAATAATTTGGGACATTTATATGAAATCGGCTGCGGCGTGCCCCAAGATTATAGGGAGGCCCTGTTTTGGTACGAACAGGCCGGACGGAGCGGCGACGCCGACGGGCAGTGCAACGCCGGCATCATGTATCAATTTGGCTATACCGGCGAGGCCGATTACGAGCAGGCAGCCTATTGGTATGCTCAAGGTGCGGCGCAGGGAAATTTTATTGCCCAAAATAATTTAGGTTATCTATATGAAATGGGGAAGGGCGTCGAAAAGGACGAGGCGAGGGCAGCGGCCTTATATGAACAGGCAGCCTTTGCCGGCGACGGGCCGGCGCAGAATAATTTAGGCCAGCTGTACCGCGACGGCCGCGGCGTCGCCCAGGATTTGCAGCAGGCGGCGTATTGGTTTGCCCTGTCGGCTGCCAGCGGCTATACGGAGGGAATTAAGAATTATATATACGCCCTGGAGCATGGCGAAGGCGTGCGGCAGGATATACAACAGGCAGCCTACTGGCACAATCTGCTTCATGAGTTGGAGAAGCCATGAGAAGACATTGCCATTGGAACCTGCGCTGGATTTAACCTATACCATGCTGCCATTAAGATAATACGGCACTGTAAATGAAGAATTATATAAAATAATAACAGGCTGATGCAGAACATTCCTTGATGCTGCATCAGCCTGTTTGCTGTAATTATATTAAATCAAAATATTGATGAATATCATGAGAATCGACGCGTTGACCGGGTCGATGATGAGCGAACCGATGAGGGGGATGACGAAGAATGCCGTCGGCGCCGGACCGAAGAGCTCCGTCATAGCCGTCATATTGGCGATGGCGTTCGGCGTTGCGCCGAGGCCAAAGCCGCAGACGCCTGACGACATGACGGCCGCTTCATAGTTCCGGCCCATAGTGCGGTAGACGATGAAGTAGGCGAACAGGGCCATGAAGACGGTCTGCGTCAGCAGGAGGACGATCATCGGAAGGGCCAGCGCGCCGAGCTGCCATAGTTTCAGGCTCATGAGGACGCAGGTCAGGAAAATGGTCAGCCCTAAGTTGCCGAGTACCTCGCTTTCCCGCTGGTATACGGGATAGACGTGGGTGAAGTCGGCAATATTCCGGATGACGGCGGCGACGAGCATAGAGCCGATGTAGGCCGGGAAGACGAGGCCGACGCTGACGAAGAAATTGCTGACTAACGTGCCCAGGCCCATAGCTAAAAAGAGGTGGGCCATGGCGTTCATGAAGCGGTGATTGTTAATCGTCTGGCCTGATTTTTGTTCCTGCTCGATGGCTTCATGGGCTTTTTCTTTATCAGCTGCGGCGGCTTCCAGCTTTTCTACTTCCGGCTGCGCCGCGGCCGGGTCGAGGCGTTCTGCAGCGGCGCTGCTGTGCAGGTCGAATTTATGGACGAGGCGTTCGCCGACTGGGCCGCCGATGATGCCGCCGGCGACGAGACCGAAGGTAGCTGCGGCGACGGAAATAGTCGTGCCGTTTTCAAGGCCTATTTTTTCCAGAACCGGGCCGAAGGCCGCCGACGTAGCGTGGCCGCCGACGAGGGGAATTGAACCTGTCGCAAGCCCCATGAGGGGATTCAAATCGAAGACGCTGGTCAATCCTACGCCGATGATATTTTGGCAGAGAATCAAAACTGTCGTGATTACGGCCATCTTGAATACGAGGACGCCGCCTCGCTTGATCAGGCTTAGGCTGGCCGTGTAGCCGACGCTCGTAAAGAAAAGCATCATGCAGATATTCTGCATCGTCGTGTCCTGCTCATACGTCCAGATTCCGTTCGTGTACAAGACGCAGTTGAGGATTGCAAATAAGATGCCGCCGACTACCGGAGCCGGAATACAATACTTGCGGAGAAAGCCCAGCTTGACGCGCAGAAACACGCCGACGTAATATACGATGATGGCGGCCGCCAAGGTTTGATAAATATTTAGATTTAACGATATCCCCATGCTGCAAAACCCCTTCCAATTCCCTGATTATAAAATTTGATTTTGGGATATGAAATAAAAATGATAACATAGTATATCATAGCAAATTTTTGCATAATATACAAATATTAATGCGGACTGCATGGGAAGAAAAAAGATTACTGGCGAAATATGGACTTTTTCATGGAAGGCGAGGCGTAATAATCTTTCAGGCCGCCGCGGCCGGACGGCGAGCGGAAGCACAGGGATTGTATATCGGTGCTCCGCATATCGTACTGGATCATTCGCTGCCCGAAGGGCGAAAGGCGGTTCAGGCCTGTCCGCAGCCTCGTAATGATGGGGATTTCTTTTTTCGCTTCCTTTAAGACGGACGCGCCGAGGGGCGACAAGGCCAATACACGGCCGTATTGGGGCCCTTCGAGGTAGGCTTTTTCCATATCGGCGCGGCTTACGGCAAGGGCCGTATAGGCTCCCATGCGGCGCAGGCGGCTGTAGGCGTAGCGCTTCGTCTTCAAGGCGTCGAGCGCTTCCGGCCAGGACGTCGATTGCAGAAGGCAGCGTTGCCAGCGGTTTTCCAGGCCCTCCGAAAAGGCCGGCAAGGCGAGGAGTTCCTGCGGCGAGAGGAGGCGGCTGCGGTACAGGATGCAGTCGCCGTAGCGGCTGTAGTCGGCGTATTGGCCCTGAGAAAGGAGACGGCCTATGTCGGCCAGCTCCTTTGCTGGAAGATACGGCGCGGCATCTTCAAGGCGGCCGGCCTGCAGCTCGCGGCGAATCGCCGAGGCGCTGGCAAAGGGGCCGGTTAAGTCTGCTCCGTCATGTTTTCCTTGCCGGAGAATGGGGACGAATTCGAAAGACGGCGCGTAGCGATGAATCGCCTTGACGTATTCCAGGGCCAGCAGGGCGTTCGGCTCGCCGAGGAGCGCCGCCGTTTCCGGCGTAGTCTGACTGGCCGTGGCCTGGCTGACGTACTGGCCGTAGGTCAGCCCTGTTTGGCCGGGGCGGAAATCGTCGAGGACTGCAAGGGACGCCTGGGCGAGGCGATGAAAATCGTCGGCCGTACCGTCTTCTACGCCGCAGGACAGATGGGTACAGCCGAGGCGGGCCGCCAGCCGGACGGCGCCGGCGGCAAAGCCTTCGGCGCTGGACAAGGCGTAGAGGGCCGGCAGCTCGATGACGCAGTCGGCGCCGCCGTCCAATGCCCAGGACGCCCGGGTCCATTTATCGAATAAGGCCGGCTCGCCGCGCTGGACGAAAGAGCCGCTCATGACGACGACGATCGGCGCGCTGCTGCCGAAACGGCTGCGCAGGGTGCGAAGCATATAGTGATGGCCGTTGTGAAAGGGATTGTATTCTGCAATGACGGCAATGCGGTTCATAATAGTCTCCTTTATCTGACGTTTGAGTTTCTAATGTATTGTTTATTATATACTACGATGAAGGGCGATTGAAATAAAAAATAGAGTAGAATAATATGGCTAATATGCTTGTATAAAAGGCATGACAGGAATTCATGATTGTCCTCATATTTCCCTTTTTATCAAAAGCGGAATATGCTATAATGAACGTAGTCTGGAGAAAGCATAAAATTAGGTGGTTGTATGATGAAACGATGGAAAACCTTATCTGTTGCGGCGATGACGGCGGCGGCAATGCTTCTGGCCGGCTGCGGCGGCGCTACGATGATGGAGGAATACAGCTTTGGATACGCCCAGCTGAAGGCCGGCGATTCGGAAGTATATCTCCTGAGTCCCTTTGATTTAGCCCATGTCAGACGGCAGGGCAGCGGCGCCATGATGTATGTCAACAACGACAAGCACCTGAATCTGATCGTGATGTCGGAGCCTGCCGGTGAAATGACGCCGCAGATGGCAGCCGAGCGCGACGTGGCCATGCTGGAACAGACGCCGGATATTTCGGATCTGCAAACGAAGATCACTCCGACGACAGCCGGCGGAAGACCGGCCGTGAAAGGGGAGTATACGTACCGCGAACCCCTGAACGGCCAAGTATCCGATCTCGTCGTACAGAGTCTCTTCTTTGAAGATAACGGTCAAATTTGGCACGTCATGTACATGTACCGTCAAGGCGACGGCATGGGACAGGAAGTGACCGAGTATATTTTTGGCCAAATAAAATAATTACAGAAAATGAAAGAGGGTAAATTGCATGATCGTATTGGTTGTAAACTGCGGAAGCTCGTCCTTGAAATACCAGTTGGTAAACATGGACAATGAAGAAGTCATGGCAAAAGGGGTTGTCGAAAAAATCGGCTTGTCCGATTCTTTGCTGACCCATAAATGGAATGGCCAGAAAAAAGAAATCCAGCAGTCTATTCCGGATCACCAAGTTGCTGTTAAGCTCGTATTGGATATTTTGACAGACGCAGAATGCGGCGTCATCAAATCGATGGATGAAATCGATGCCGTAGGCCACCGCGTCGTTCACGGCGGCGAAGAATTCGCCTGCTCGACGCTGATTACGGACGAAGTCATGAAAGCCCTGGAAAAATGCTCCGCTATGGCTCCGCTCCACAATCCGCCCAACATCATCGGCATCAACGCCTGCAAAGCTATTATGCCGAACGTTCCTCAGGTCGGCGTATTCGATACGGCCTTCCATCAGACGATGCCGGCGAAAGCTTTCATGTATGGCCTCCCGTATGAATTATACAAAGAAGACGGCATCCGCCGCTATGGCTTCCACGGCACGAGCCATCGCTATGTAGCCGGCCAGGTTGCGAAAGTAATGGGCGTACCTGTCGAAAAACTGCGCATCATCAACTGCCACTTGGGCAACGGCTCTTCCCTGGCAGCTATCAAATACGGCAAATGCGTCGACACGACGATGGGCTTTACTCCCCTGGCAGGCGTACTCATGGGCACGCGCTGCGGCGATATCGACCCGGCTATCGTCCTCAACGTCATGGATAAGCACAACTTGTCCACGAAGGAAATGGACGCTCTCATGAACAAAAAATCCGGCGTTCTCGGCATTTCCGGCGTTTCCAGCGACTTCCGCGATCTCGGCGACGCAGCGTCCCAGGGCAACGAACGGGCTCAGCTGGCGCTCGACATGTTCCACTATCAGGTTCGTAAATTGATCGGCGCGTTGGCTGTTGCCATGGAAGGCGTCGACGTCATTACCTTTACGGCCGGCGTAGGCGAAAATGGCATTGAAGACCGCGCCGCTATCTGCCAGGGCTTGGAATTCCTGGGCGCTAAATTGGATCCCGAACGGAACAATGTCCGCGGCAAAGATACGCTGATCAGCACGGACGATTCTACTGTCAAGATGTACGTCATCCCGACGAACGAAGAAATCATGATTGCCCGCGATACGAAAGACATCGTATCGAACCTCTAATAGGGCATATCTGGCGTCGGCCGGAAGGCGCGTCTGCTGCATGTAGTTTTTAACGCAACGTAAAACAGGGGCTGGGAGCAGGGTAGAGGGAGTTAGATTCCCCTATGCTGCTCCAGCCCCTATTTTTAATGAGGTGACACGATGAAGCTGTTATACTGGGACATAGACGGCACGCTGCTGAATACGGGCAGGGCCGGATTATACGCTATAGAAGAAGTCTTCCATACCATGCAGGGCGAAGACGCGGCGGTGCCGCCTATTTCTGCCGGCGGCCGGACGGACAATTACATCTGCCAGCAGCTGCTGTATAAAGCGACGGGCCGCATGCCGACAGATGAAGAAGTGAGCTGGTTTTGCCGGGAATATGAAAAGAAGCTGATGAAATGGCTTAAAGTCAAGCGGGAAGAAAGCGTGATCTTTGAGCCCGTCCGCGATATTTTGGCTTTTTTTGCCGACCGGCCGCCCTTTAAGCAGCTGCTTCTTACGGGAAACAGCGTCCACGGCGCGCGCATGAAGCTGGATTTTTTCGGCTTGTCGTCCTATTTTGATTTCGACCATTCCGGCTTTGCCTGCAATTTTTACTATCGCGACGATTTAGCGCGCCACGCCTATGGGCTGGCTAAGGACGCCTGGGGCGACGCGGTGGAAGAAATGTATGTCATCGGCGACACACCCTATGATATCCAGTGCGGCAAGGCCATCGGCGCGAAGACTATATCCGTCGCGACAGGCCATTATTCCTGTGAACAGCTGGCTCATCATGAACCGTGGAAGCTCTTGCAGACGCTTCCAGGGCCGGAAGAGTTTTTAGACCTTCTCGAATCGGAATAGGAGGACGCTGATGGCTAAAACGAAGATCCGATACGTATGCGCTAACTGCGGCAGCGTGTCCAGCCGCTGGCTGGGCCGGTGCCCCCAGTGCGGAGAATGGAATACGATGATGGAAGAACAGGCTGTGCCTGAACCGCCTAAAGGCGTCGGCGCGCGGCAGGGCAAGGGGGCGAAGCCGGCCTTGCTGCAGGATATCGCCATGGAACAGATGAGCCGCGTCCGGACGGGCATCGGCGAATTGGACCGCGTGCTGGGCGGCGGCATCGTGCCGGGAGCGCTGATCTTGCTGAGCGGCGACCCCGGTATCGGCAAATCGACCTTGGTGCTGCAGATTGCCGATGCCGTGTGCCGCCATGCCGGCGCAGTGCTGTACGGCTCCGGCGAAGAATCGGCCGGACAGATTAAGGTGCGGGCGGAACGATTGGGAATTACGGCTTCCAATCTCATCATACAGGCCGATACGTCTCTCGACGCCGTACTGCAGGAAGCAAAGCGACGCCGTCCGGTGCTGCTGATCATCGATTCTATCCAGACGATGTACAGCAGCGACGCCGACGGCATGCCGGGCAGCATGACTCAGATACGGGAAAGCACGCGGCGTCTCATGGAATTTGCCAAGACGGAGTCCATTTCGGTCATCGTCATAGGCCATGTCACGAAGGAAGGGGCGATTGCCGGACCGCGCATGATGGAACATATGGTAGACGTCGTCCTGTATTTTGAAGGCGAGCGGAATTATCAGTTCCGCGTGTTGCGGGGAATCAAAAATCGCTTTGGGTCGACGAACGAAACGGGATTGTTTACGATGGAAGAAACGGGGTTGTCCGAATTGACTAATCCGTCGCAAATGCTCCTGGCCGAGCGGTCGGCAAATCAAGCCGGCTCGGCTGTCGCCGCCGTCATGGACGGCATGCGGCCCCTTTTAGGGGAGATTCAAGCCCTGACAACGCATTCCGTTTTTGCCGTCCCGCGCCGCACGGCGTCGGGCATGGACTATAACCGGCTGATTATTCTGCTGGCCGTGCTGGAAAAGCGCGTCGGCCTGTCTTTGGGCACGCAGGACGTGTATATCAACAGCGTCGGCGGCCTGCGCGTCACGGAAACTGCCGCCGATTTAGCCGTCGTGCTGGCCGTTTTTTCCAGCCTGCGTGACATGCCGATGGACAGCCGAACCGTCGTCATGGGTGAAGTAGGCCTGACCGGCGACATACGGCGCGTGCCCCATGCCTTGCGGCGCATCAAGGAAGGCGCGAAGATGGGGTTCCAGACCTTTATCATTCCCAAGGGAAATCTGGATGAAATCAAGGAAGGAGCTTTCCCGCAATGCCGGATTATCGGGGCGGCGACGCTGCGCGACGCGATACAGGCGGCGTTTACAGCGACGTAGAAGCCTGCACAACCCATTCGCTGGGCTAAGAGAGGGGCTTCGTCGGGAAAAGTTTATCCTTTTGTAAAAAAATTGTGATGTCCCTGTTATTTTTGTGGTTTATTATTAAAAAGTGTGATATAGTTATGTAGTTATCGTAAATCATACACGGTGAAAAAGGAGGTGCGGCACAATGGATGTGGAACGTACGACTGGTACGAACGAAAAGGGAAAGGAACGGCGTACAAAGAAATTTAACGGCGGCAAGATTACCGATAATATCATGAGAGGCGTTATCATGCTGATCATGGCCGTGGTCTGCGTCATGATTTCTGATCAAATTATCGCGACGCCTTACTTCAGCGCGGAAATTGAAGTGAGATTTTTTCACGGCAGCGTTTTCGGCATTACGCTGCTTACCGTTATCGCTTATATCATAGGCGTCGTCCTGGGGGTAGCGATTGGCTATCTCATTTCTCCCTTTGTCCTTCATTTGATTTGGAAGATCATTCACCGTATCGAATCGGGAATGAACGATTTCGAAAGCCAGGACCTGATAGTCGGAACGCTGGGTTTGCTTTTTGGACTTATTATTGCTAATTTAATTGGGCTGGCGTTTGCCCGACTGCCTATTATCGGCGCTTACGGTCCTATCGTGTTCAGCATCGTGTTCGGATATGCCGGCATGAGCATTGCTATCCGCAAGCGGGCTGATATTTTGGGGCTAGTTGGTTCTATCCGCCTGGGAAAACAGAATAAAGAACCGAACGTCAAGCGCCAGCACAATGAGTTTTCCGGAAAGCTTCTCGATACCAGCTCGATTATCGACGGCCGCATTGCGGAAATCTGCAGCACCGGATTTCTGGAAGGGCCGCTGCTGGTTCCGGTCTTCGTCCTGGAAGAGCTTCAGCTCATCGCCGATTCGTCGGATTTGCTCAAGCGGAATAAAGGACGCCGGGGCCTCGATATTTTGAAGCAGATGCAGGAAGACAACTACGTCGAAGTCAGGGTTATCAACGATGATTTCAGCGATGTCCAGGGCGTCGACTCCAAGCTCGTGCGGCTGGGCCGTCAGATCAACGCCAAGGTCGTGACGAACGATTACAATCTCAATAAGGTAGCCGCCCTGCAGGGCGTCGTCGTCCTGAATATCAACGATTTGGCCAACGCGCTGAAACCGGCCCGTATTCCCGGAGAGCAGATGGAAGTCTATATCGTAAAGGCCGGGAAGGAAGAAAATCAGGGCGTAGCATACCTGGACGACGGCACGATGATCGTCGTTGAAAATGGCCATAAATATATCGGCAAAAACGTTCCTGTCACAGTGACGTCGGTGCTGCAGACGTCGGCAGGCCGGATGATTTTTGTAAAAATTACGGATGAGTAGGTGAATTTTTTGAAAGTATCTGTTATCGTCGTAGCCGCCGGTTCAGGCCGGCGTTTTGGATATGAGCGGAATAAGCTCTTTTATCCATTATGCGGCAAACCGGTGCTGGCGCATACGCTGATGCACGTTTTTTCGGCTTCGTCCGTCGACGAGGTCGTTATCGTCAATGCCGAACGGGATCATGAGGATATCGTATCCATCGTCGAGTCTCTCCACCCATCCATGCCGGTGCGGTATGCCTTAGGCGGAGCGGAGAGGGAAGATTCCGTGTACAATGGGTTAATGGCGACGAGCCGCGACGCCGATGTCGTCATGGTTCACGACGGCTCGCGTCCTTTTGCCGGGCCGGAATGGTACGACAACGCCGTCGGGGTTATGGCCAAAGCCAAGGCTGCCGTTTACGCCATTCCCGTCAAGGATACGGTAAAGGAACGGGAAATTGCCGGCGGACAGGGGCTGCAGACGGTGCGGACCCTGGACCGGAGCCGGCTTATTGCTGTGCAGACGCCGCAGATATTTCACCGCGACGTATTGATACAGGCTCACGAGTACGCTAAAGAGCACCATATCAGCGGAACAGACGACGCGTCTTTAGTGGAAGCTTTGGGAGAAAAGCTCTTTATTTTGCAGGGCGATGAGCGGAATCACAAGGTTACGACGATGGATGACGTGCCTATTCTGGAATTTTATATGAACGGCCCGACGGAACACCGCGTCGGCAGCGGCTACGACGTCCATCCCCTGGCGGAAGGGCGGAAGCTCGTATTGGGCGGCGTAGAAATCCCCTTTGAACGGGGACTGGCCGGCCATTCCGACGCCGACGTGCTCGTTCATGCCGTGATGGACGCCTTGCTCGGAGCGGCAGGACTGAAGGATATTGGCACGTATTTTCCCGATTCAGACGCAAAGTTTAAGAATATATCCAGCCTGCTGCTGCTGGAAAAAGTGCGGCAAATCCTGATTGAAAACAGCTGCCGGGTTATCAACGTCGACGTGACGCTGATGGCGCAGCGGCCAAAGATCAAAGATTACGTGCCGCGCATGATTGAAAATATTGCCGGAGCTCTTCAGATAGACGAAGCTGCCGTGTCGGTCAAGGCGACGACGACGGAACGGCTCGGCTTTGTCGGCAAGGAAGAGGGCATGGCCGCCCAGGCTGCGGCGATGGTCCTGAAATATAGAAATAAATAGCATTTTATGGGAGGAATTGTTCATGACACAAGAAGTTCGCGTTCGTTTTGCGCCGAGCCCGACAGGCCCGTTCCATATCGGCGGTGCTCGTTCGGCGCTGTTCAACTATTTGATGGCTAAGCATACGAACGGCAAATTCGTAGTACGCATTGAAGATACAGACAGAAAGCGTTCGACCAGCGAGTCGGAAGAAAATATCAAGGAAGCCTTGAAATGGCTGGGCATTACGTGGGATGAAGGCATCGACGTCGGCGGCCCGGACGGACCGTACCGTCAGACGGACCGCCTGCCGATTTATCAGAAATATACGGAAAAACTGCTGGCCGAAGGAAAGGCCTACTATTGCTTCTGCACGCCTGAAGAATTGGAAGCGGAAAAGCAGGAACAGATGAACTGCGGCGAAACGCCTGTATACAGCGGAAAATGCCGCAATCTGCCGAAGGAAACGGTAGAGCAGTATTTAAAAGAAGGCCGTCCCTACGTCATCCGCGTCGTGACGCCGAAGGATGAAACGCTGGAATTCGACGACCTCGTCCGCGGCCACGTGGCCTTTGATTCCAATAAGGTCGGCGACTTCGTCATCGTCAAGTCCGACGGTATTCCCGTCTACAATTACTGCGTCGTCATCGATGACGCCCTCATGCGGATTACCCACGTCGTCCGGGCGGAAGAACATTTGTCTAATACGCCGCGCCAGCTCGTCCTGTACCATGCCCTGGGATTCCCCGTGCCGACCTTTGCCCACGTATCGTTGATTTTAGGTGCCGACAAGAAAAAGATGAGCAAACGCCACGGCGCTACGTCGGTGCAGCAGTACCGCGATATGGGCTATCTGCCTGACGCGCTGGTCAATTTCCTGGCCCTTCTCGGCTGGACGCCGGACAGCGATCAGGAAATCTTCAGCCGTGAAGAACTGAATCAGCAGTTCTCCTTAGACCGCGTAGCGAAGAATCCGGCCGTATTCGACATCGAAAAGCTGAATTGGATTAATTTCCATTATATGAAGCAGCTCACCGCCGATCAGCTGCTGGCCCTCTGCCTGCCCCATCTCCAGCAGGCCGGCTATGCCTCGCAGGAACCGGACGCCGCTGAGCTGTCCTGGCTGAAGGACGTCGTTTGGGCGATGCGCGAGCACGTCCAGTACGGCGCGCAGATCGTCGATGCCGTCCAGGTATTCTTTACGGAAGACTATGCTCCGGAAAATGAAGAAACGGCGGCCGTATTGAAGGAAGAAACGGCTCCGGCCGTGCTGACTATGTTCCGCGATGAGCTGGCGGCTCTGGACGAAGTAACGGCCGACACGGTACAGCCCTTGTTCAAGAAGATTCAAAAGGGCCTGAAGGTCAAGGGCAAATTCGTATACATGCCTATCCGCGTCGCCATTACCGGCGTGATGCACGGCCCGGACCTCAACGTCATCGTCGCCCTCATGGGCCGCGATAAAGTGTTGAGCCGGTTGGAGCAGAGCGGTTTGCTGAACCAATAAGGGCTTGACAGATTAGGGAATATTCGCTAATATAAGTAGCACATAGTAATAAATAATGTATATCTAAATGCAATGACCAAAATGATTTGCAGACGAGCGCTACAGAGAGAACGGGCCTGGGCTGAGAACCTGTTTAGATGGCAGAAGCTGCAAAGATGCCTTTGCGAGCAGATCAGGTGAAGCTAGTAATCTGGTCCGGATGCACCCGTTATGTGCTTTGAGATTATGGCGATGCCATAAAAACAGAGTGGAACCACGGGCCACCGTCTCTGTAAAGGGATGGCGGCCTTTTTGTATTATCAAGGAGGTTTACCATGAGAGAATTAAAAGTATATAATACGCTGACTCGTAAAAAAGAAACGTTTACGCCCGTCACGCCGGGACAGGTCAAGATGTACGTCTGCGGCATCACGCCGTACAATCATTCCCATATGGGCAACGCCCGTCCCTTCGTCACCTGGGACGTCATCAAGCGCTACCTGGAACACCTGGGCTATGAAGTAACGCATATTCAGAACTTTACCGACGTAGACGATAAGATCATCAATGCGGCTAACGGCGAAGGCGTAACGTGGGATACGATTTCCAACCGTTATATTGCGTCGTACTTCGACGTCATGGACAAGCTCCATGTCCGCCGGGCCGACAAATACCCCCGCGTATCGGAGCATATGGAAGAAATCATCCACATGATTGAAGTGCTCATTGAAAAGGGTTTCGCATACGTCATCGACAACGACGTATATTACAGCGTGGAAAAATTTGCCGGCTACGGCAAACTGAGCGGCCGCAGCCTCGACGACATGATGGCCGGCGCCCGCATCGAAGTAGACGACCGCAAGCACAATCCTATGGACTTCGCTTTGTGGAAAGGCGCTAAGCCGGGCGAACCGTCTTGGGAAAGCCCCTGGGGACCGGGCCGTCCGGGCTGGCATATCGAATGCTCGGCTATGAGCAATAAGTATCTCGGCGATACCTTTGATTTCCACGGCGGCGGCAGCGATTTGATTTTCCCGCACCATGAAAATGAAATCGCCCAGTCCGAAGCGTATACGGGCAAGAAGCCTATGGTCCGTTACTGGCTCCACAACGGCTTCATTACGATCAATTCGGAAAAAATGAGCAAATCCCTGAATAACTTCTTCCTGGTCAAGGATGTACTGGAACATTATAATCCGGACGCCCTGCGGTTCTTCCTCATTTCCAACCATTACCGCAGCCCCCTCGACTTCAGCGACGAACGGCTCGAAGAAATGACCCGCAGCCTGGAACGCCTCGGCACGTCGATTGACAACGTGCTGGAACTGCTCGACATGCCGGCCGGCGCGAAGTCGGAAGAAGCGGCGCAGCTCATGGCTGACGCCAAGGCCAACGAAGAAGCCTTTGAAGAAGCGATGTGCGACGATTTCAACACGGCTCTGGCCAGCGCGGCAATGTTCGATTTGGCGAAGAAGGTCAACATCTATAAAGACGCCGTCGTCAACAACGGCGTGCCCGTCGATTCGTCCGTCGTATCGGAAGTAAAGCGCATTTTCAAGACGATGACCGACATCCTCGGCATTTTGGAAGAACGGTGGAGCGGCCAGAAAGGCAGCGCCAGCAGCAAGGATTACAACGACCTGATGGACGCAATCCTGGAAATCCGCCAGGAATGCCGGGCGCAGAAGCAGTATGCTTTGGCCGACGCCATCCGCGATAAGCTGGCAGCCTTGGGTATTACGATTGAAGATTCTCCTCAGGGAGCGCGTTGGAAAAAGTGAAATTTAAACAGCTTCAAGCCTTAAAAGGACGAGCCTATGCGGCCTTTGCCAAAGGCGAGCGGCTGGAGGTGCCTGAACAGGATGCCTCGCGGCTCGACCCGATTTCCCTGGCCTTTGTCGGCGATGCGTATTACGCCCTGTATCTGCGGCGGCGTTTGGTGCAGACCGGCATTCCCAACGTGCAGGTCCTGCACCTGCTGGCTTCGGAATTCGTTTCGGCTAAGGCCCAGGCTTATGTGTACCGTCATATCAAGGAGACGCTGGATGAGACGGAAGCTTCTGTCTGCCAGCGGGCCCGCAACGCCTATTCACAGGCGCCGAAGAGCGCGTCCGTCGCCGAGTATCACGACAGCACGGCGCTGGAAGCCCTGGTGGGATACTTGATTATGGCGGAAAAGTCCGTCCGCCTCGATGGGCTTATGGATGAAATATACAGGTTTACGAAAGAATATTGTGCAATAAAACATGGAGAAAAGGTGTAACCATGAGCGACGAAAGCATCATTGTCGGACGCAACAGCGTGACGGAAGCGCTGCGTGCCGGCCGGTCCATTACAAAACTATATATAGCTGCCGGAAATGACGCGCCGCCGCTGCTGCGTATCCAGGAGCTGGCCCGCGAGAAGGATATTCTCATAGAACGCGCGCCGGCCAAGATTTTGAATCATCTGGCGCCGGGGAGCCGCCATCAGGGCGTCGTCGCCTTCGCCGCTCCCGTGGCCTATGCCGATTTGACCGACGTATTGGCCGACGTGGAAGCGGCGGGACGAACGCCGTTTCTGGTGCTGCTGGACGGTATTGAAGACGTGCACAACGTAGGCGCTATTATCCGCACTGCCGAATGCGCCGGCGTCGACGCCGTCCTCCTGCCGAAGCGGCGCAGCGCGCCGATTAACGAAACTGTCGGCAAGACGTCTGCCGGCGCCGTCGAGTATATGCCTATCGTACAGATCGGCAACACGACGCAGACCTTGAAGAAATTGCAGAAGCGGGGCTTTTGGGTTATCGGCGCCGATATGGACGGCAGCGTCGATTATTTTCACAGCTCTCTGACCGAGCCTATCGTCCTGGTCATCGGCAGCGAAGGCCGGGGCATATCCCATTTGGTAAAGGAAACATGCGACGTTCTCGTGCAGATTCCCATGTTCGGCCAAGTTAATTCCCTCAATGCTTCCGTGGCGGCGGCCCTTTTGATGTATGAAGCCGTGCGCCAGCGGCAGGCGGTGGCGAAATGAAGGATTTGCTGATCGTCGACGGGTACAATATCATTTTTGCCTGGGACGAGCTGAAAAAGCTGGCAGCCCAATCGCTGGACCACGCGCGGGAGAAGCTGACGGATACCCTTGTGAGCTACGGCAAGGCTAAGGGATATAAATTGGTCCTCGTCTTCGACGCGATGTACACGGACGAGGCGGAAAAAAGCATGAAAATCGGCAGGGACTGCGAAGTCATCTTTACGGATAAAGAGGAAACAGCGGACAGCCGCATCGAACGGCTGGTCTACGAGCACCGCAACGACAAGCGCATCATTTACGTCGCTACGTCCGACAGCTCGGAACAGACGCAGGTGCTGGGCACCGGCGCGTACCGCATGCCGGCGAGAGAGCTTGCCGAGGACGTAGAGCGGACGCGGAAGGAAACGGCGGCCTACGACCACCGCAACGTATTGAAGCACGGCGGCCAGCGCAACGAAGTCGTGTACCGCGTGCAGGACGAAGACGTGCTGAGAAAATTAGAAAAAATTCGCAGATCGAAATAGTAGAGGTATAATATGCAGGCAGAAATGCGAGAGGAATTTCCCCGGTCGGATAGATTTGAAGGGATGAGCGACGAAGAAATCGTTCAACTGGCGCAGCAGGAACAGGACGGCGAGGCGATGGATTACATCGTCAATAAGTACCGTAACTTTGTGAAATCCAAAGCGCGGGCCTATTTTCTCGTCGGCGCCGACCGCGACGACATCATTCAGGAAGGCATGATAGGCCTGTATAAAGCGACGAGGGACTTTCGCGGCGACAAGCTGGCCTCGTTCCGGGCCTTTGCCGAGCTGTGCGTTACGCGGCAGATCATTACGGCTATCAAGACGGCGACGAGGCAGAAGCATATTCCCCTCAACTCGTACGTATCCTTGAATAAGCCGATTTATGAAGATGAATCGGATCGGACGCTGCAGGATATTCTGTCGGGAATCCGCGTCAGCGACCCGGAAGAGCTCGTCATCAGCCGGGAGGAATTTGCCGACATCGAGCTGAAGATGAACGAAATCCTGAGCGACCTGGAATGGCAGGTGCTGACGGCCTATCTGGAAGGGAAGTCCTACAACGAGATGTCCAAAGAACTGCATCGCCACGTAAAATCCATCGACAACGCCCTGCAGCGCGTCAAGCGCAAGCTGGAACGTTATTTGGAAAACCGGGATGGAGAAAATAAATCAGAACCTATTGATAGAAAAGGCAAATGAGTGTACAATAGTATCGTTAAGCATGTGTTGTAAGGAGGATTAGCGTGATTACTGTATTGGAAATCTTAGTTGTCATCTTGTCTCTGATTCTTATCGGCGTTGTCGTAGCCCAAAAAAGCAAGACTCAAGGCATGGGCGCCGGCTTCGGCGGAGGCGCGGAAGACCTGTTTGGCAGCAGAGCCCGCGGTATGGACGCATTGCTGTCTAAAGTAACTATCGTCGTATCTATTGCCTTTGCAATCGTGACATTGATTTTAGGCAGATTGCTGAATACATTTTAATGAACGTTATGGCCTGCGGCGTCGTCGCAGGCTTTTTTCATATGCAGACGAACGACAGAGAAAGGGAATGTATAAAGAGTATGAATTTGAAGTTGTCCCATGATATAATGGATATATGTAATATGGAACCGGACGGCATTACCGTGGAGGACTGCGCCGAGCGGCTGCATCTGTCAGGTGGGGAGCTGTCCGAACTGTTTGAAACCTTTGAAGAGATGATAAGGAGGGGGAGTCTCGTGAGAATATCCGAAGAACGCTACGGCGCATCTAAGCGGGCTCAGGAAATCGTAGGCATATACAAGGGATATACGCCTACCTTTGGATTTGTCCTCTGCGAAAATATGCAGGACGATATTTACATTGCCGAGCAGTACCGGCATACGGCCATGAATAACGACAAGGTAGCCGTGCGCATTATTCAGAGCGGCAGCGGCCGCCATAAAACGGAAGGGGAAATTATCCGCATTGTCGAGCGGGCGAATAAGACCCTGGTCGGGACGTTCGAGCGGGAAAAGCAATGTGGCTTCGTCCGTCCTGACGACGAACGGATCCGGGAGGATATCTATATTCCCCTGGATAAAACGGCCGGCGCCCGCAGCAGCGCCCGCGTCCTCGTGACCATTACGAAATGGCCCGAAGAGGGCCGCAAGGCCGAAGGCGAAGTGACGGAAATACTGGGATATGACGGCGACAAGGACTTGGATATTAAAGTCATCATGGCTCGTCATGGATTGCCCTTTGCCTTTCCCGACGACGTATTGAAGGAGGCCGACTCCATCGACCGGACTGTCGTATTGGAAGACGGCCGCCGCGATTACCGCCATCGCCAGCTCATTACGATTGACGGCGAAGACGCCAAGGATTTGGACGACGCCATCGATGTGGAACGCCTGTCCAACGGTAATTACCGCTTAGGCGTATACATTGCCGACGTAAGCTATTACGTGCGGCCCCGCACGCTGCTCGACGCCGAAGCGTACGAACGCGGCACGAGCGTATACCTCGTCGACAGGGTCATTCCGATGCTGCCGACGGTTCTTTCCAACGATATGTGCAGCCTCAATGCCGGCCAGGACCGCTATTCCATGACCTGCGTAATGGAAATCGACAAGGAAGGCAAGGTCGTCAAGGCCGACATCGGACCGGCCGTCATCCGCGTAAAGCGGCGCTGCAACTATAAAGAAGTCAAAAAAGCTTTAGTTGACGATATTATCCCCGACGACTTGCAGCCCTTTATGCCCATGCTGCGGGACCTGCAGGACGTAGCGCAGATTTTGAAGCAGATGCGGCTGCGCCGCGGCGCCATCGATTTCGATTTTCCCGAATACAAGATTATCCTCGACGAAGAAGGCAAGCCCTTGCGGCTGGAAAAGAGAGAGCGGACGATTGCCGAGCAAATCGTAGAAGAATGCATGCTCATCGCCAACGAGACTGTCGCCGCCTATTTGAGAGACAGCGAAAATCCGGCCGTATACCGGGTGCATGAAACGCCCGAGCCGGAACGGCTGGAGATGATGCGCACCGTGCTGGCCAGCTTTGATTTGCCTGTGCCGTCAGGCGACGACGTGAAGCCCGCCGATTTTCAAAAGCTGCTGAAGCAGTCCAAGGGGACGAGCGCCGAACTCGTCGTGCAGACCATTGCCCTGCGCTCCATGCAGCAGGCCCGGTATTCGACGAATAACGCCGGCCACTTCGGCTTGGCTTCGGAGTGCTACACCCATTTTACATCGCCTATCCGCCGCTATCCCGACTTGATGGTGCACCGGCTGATCCGGCAGAATAAAAAACGAGGCAAGCTGACTCAGGAAGAAGCGCAGCAGTCCCTGGCGTACCATACGATCGCCGCCGATCAGGCCAGCTCCCGCGAGCGCATCGCCGTCGAGGCTGAACGGGAAACGGACGATTTAAAGAAGGCTCAGTACATGGTCCCCTTTATCGGCCAGCCCTATGAGGCCCATATTACGGGGATTACGTCCTTCGGCCTGTTCGTCGGCCTGGAAAACGGCATTGAAGGGCTGGTTCACATTTCCCTGCTGACCGACGATAATTACGAGTTCGACGAAACGACGTATACGATGCGGGGACAGCATGGCGGGCGCGTATACCATCTGGGCGACATGATGGAAGTGACGCTGGCGAAGGTCAACGTCGAGAAATGCGAAATCGATTTTGTTCCCGGCAAGGTAGAATCGCTGGAGGATTTGCGGCAGCTCATGGCAGCCGGCGCCGAACGGCGGCATAAAAAGAACGGCAGCCGGAGCGGCAAGCAGGAAGTGACGAAGCGAAATTGGTTCGCCGGCGCTGCGGACTCCCAGAAGGGAAAGAAAAAGAAGAAGGACAAAAAAATCAAGAAAAAGGGTAAGAAGGATAAAAAACGCAAGGGCAAGAAGTCCAGGAAAAAATAGGAGGAACTGCCAGTGGCACAATCACCGAGTGGCGTAAAATATATTACGGACAACCGCAAAGCGCGCCACGATTATTTTATTCATGAAACCTACGAAGCAGGAATCGCCTTGACGGGAACGGAAGTGAAATCCCTGCGGCAGGGGAAGGTCAACCTGAAGGACAGCTTCTGCCGCATTGAAAACGGCGAGGTGTTTCTGGTCGGCATGCACATCAGCCCCTACGACCAGGGAAACCGCTTCAACCACGACCCGCTGCGGACGCGGAAGCTCCTGCTCCATAAGTATGAAATACTCAAGCTGTTGGGGCGTATTAAAGAAAAAGGATATACCTTGATTCCCCTGAACTTATATTTCAAAAAAGGCAATGTCAAAGCGACGATTGCCTTGACGACAGGGAAGAAGCTGTACGACAAACGGCAGGCCCTGGCTGAAAAGGAAGCGAAGCGGGATATTGAACGGCGCATGAAAGAACGCCGCTGATATGAAATCAAACGAAACCTCTGAATGGCAATGGATGCCGTTCAGAGGTTTTTCCATTTCTTCTTAGATTTACGATTTCAGCTATGTGTTTCTAAAACATGCAAATAAATGCTGCTAAATGCAATTATTTACAGAGAATTTGCAATATATTTTCTGGAACTACATATAGATGCCGTAGGATATAGGTATAGCAAGACATTATATGGAAAGCATCATATTGTCGTACACACAGGAGGAAATGGATATGAATATGAAACGGTGGATGAAAGGTCTTAGCGTGTCTTTAATGTTGGTAGCTGCGGCGGCAGGCTTCGGCGGCTGTGGCAGTTCCGGAGGCGGCAGCGGGCAGCAGCCCTTTACGATCGCCTACGCGCCGAACGAATCGACGGAGCAGAGCGCCGACGCCCGCAGCGCCTTATCGGCAGATTTAGGCAAAGCATTGGGACGGGAAGTAAAGGAAATCAGCGCGTCCGACTACAACGGCATCATTGAAGCCTTGCGGACGAAAAAGGCCGACATGGCTTATTTGGGAGCAGAGGGCATCTCTCTGGCAAACCAGCGCTTAGACGGTAATGTAGACGTCATCGTCATGAAGGCCCCTGACGGAGACAAGGCGAAGGCCCTGTATCATTCCGTCTTCATTACGAGGGCAGACCGTTCGGATATCAATTCCCTTCAGGACGTAAAGGGCAAGAAGATGGCCTTTGTCGACCCGGGCTCCACGTCGGGCAATCTCATTCCGACGAGCATGCTCATGAAGGCCTTTGCCAATGAAAATCTCGACAGCGAAACGCTGCACATGAACGAAAAGTTTTTCTCGTCGGCTATGTTCTCCGGTAAGCATCAAGCCAGCATTCAGGCCGTTGCTAAAGGTGACGTAGATGTGGCTGCTGTGTCAGATCAGATTTTGCAGGCTGAAATTAACAGCGGCAATGTTCAGGCTGGAGACATCAAGGTCATTGCCACGTCCGATCCGATTCCCTCGGAAGGCATGATCATCCGTGCCGATATGGATCAGAACCTGCGCAAGACACTGACTGATTTCCTATTGCAGTATAATAACGAAGACTATTTTACGAAGGTCATCAAGGTGAAGGGCGCTCGCTTTGTAGAAGCTTCTAAAGCCGATTACCAGCCCATTATCGAGCTGAATCAGCTCCTCAGCAAGTAAGGAGGCCGGCTCGCATGAATTGGACAGAAGAGCAGCCAGTCGTCGTATTTGAACATGTAGGCAAGCGGTATGGAAACGGAACGCAGGGATTGAATGATGTCAGCTTTTCCGTATATCCGGGAGAATTTATTGCCGTCATCGGCCCATCCGGCGCCGGAAAGTCGACGCTGCTTCGCTCCGTCAACAAGCTCCACGACGTGACGGAAGGGCGCATACTCATCGGCGGCGAAGATATTTCCAAAGCCCGGGGCAGCAGGCTGCGGACGCTGCGGCGGCAAATCGGCATGATTTTTCAGAATTACAACCTGGTGTACCGTTTGTCGGTACTGCAGAACGTGCTCCACGGCCGTCTGGGCTACATAGGCTCCTTGCAGGGGATGATAGGACGGTACCGGGAAGAAGATAAGGAAAAGGCCGTAGAATTACTGAAAGAAATCGACATGGGCGATTTCCTCAATACGCGGGCCGCCGACCTGTCGGGCGGCCAGAAGCAGCGCGTCGGCATTGCCCGGGCGTTTATGCAGGAGCCGCAGATTCTTCTCTGCGACGAGCCCATTGCTTCCCTGGATCCGTCGAGCGCTAAAATCATCATGGATATGATTTATTCCATGGCCTCGCGCCGCCGCATCGCCTGTCTGGTCAACCTGCATCAGATCGACGTGGCTAAGGCCTATGCGACCCGCGTCATCGGTCTGCGGAAGGGAAGAATCGTCTTTGACGGCCCGCCGGGCGATATGGGTGACGACGTGATTCAGGCTATTTACGGCGTATCGGCCGACGAACTTGCGATAAAGGAACGAAACCTATGAAACAGAACGAATCTCATGTAATCTATACGATGACCGGGCTCATGGCGGCGGCCTTTATCGCTGCCACGGCCTATACCGGCTTTAACCCGGCAGAAATCATACCGCAGCTGGGCGAGGGGTGGAAGTTCTTTACGGAAGACTTTCTGCCGCCGCAGGTATCGTTCAGCGAAGCCGTCATGGAATGTATTGCCGTGACGATTTCCCTGGCCATATCGTCAGCCTTTGTCGCGGCAGTGCTGGCCGTCGTGGCCGCCGTATTCGGCAGCGAAAAGACGTCGCCGTCCCGGTACGTTGCCGGCGTCATCCGCGGCACGGCTACCTTCCTGCGCAACATTCCGACCCTTGTCTGGGCCTTTATCCTCTTTTCCTCCCTGGGCGTCGGCACGAGCGTAGGGTTTATCGCCCTGGTCATTACCAGCTTCGCCTTTATGACCCGCACATTTATCGAGGTTATTGACGAAATTCCTCAGGACACGTTAGAATGTATGGAAGCCGTAGGTGCTGATTTCTGGCAGCGCATGTTCCAGTGCGTGATTCCCTGCTGCATAGCCGGCTTTATTTCATGGTTTCTCTATTGTCTGGAAGTCAATATCCGCGCCTCGACCATCGTCGGCATGGTAGGAGGCGGCGGCAGCGGCATGGTCCTGCTTTCGTATCTGAAAGCCTTTAAATATCCGCAGGCTGCCGGCATCATCTTGATGATTGCGGCTATTGTCATCTTGGTAGATATCATGACGGGATGCTTGCGAAAGAGAGTGATGAATCCATGAATATAGAAGAAGTTACGGCTGTAGATTCGGCCGTGAGGCCCGAGAAGAATGGGAAGAAAAAGATAGATGTCGGCGTCCGCGGGGGAGATCATTTCATCGCCCTGTTCCTGGCCGGTACGACGGCAGCCGCCGCGGCGTCTCTGTACATGCTGCATATTGACTGGCTGCAGATGGCGGAACGTTCCTCCGGCATCGTTGAAATTTTTTGGAAAATGGCTCATATGACGACGGACAGCGTCGACTTTACCCTTCTTTCCTTCGCCGATACCTTTTCCATTATGGTGCTGGCTACGGTGTACAGCATATTCCTCGGCCTCGTCTTCGGACTGCTGGCTGCGGAAAACGTCGTCGGCAGCAGAATCGCCGCCGGGGCGGTCAAGGCCTTCTTTACCTTTTTGCGGGCTGTGCCGACGCCCGTATGGGTTCTGCTGATGCTGGTCTGCTTTGGATTCGGCCCCGTAGCAGGCGTTACGGGTTTGTCGATTCACACGGTGGCTTTTTTTACGCGGGCCTTTTCCCAGGCCTTCGAAGACGTGCCGCAGGATACGATAGACGGCTTGGCGGCTTTAGGCGCGACGCGCTGGCAGATTATCTGCTGCGGCTTGCTGCCCAGTGCCGTTACGCAGCTCGTCGCCTGGATTGCCCTGCGGTTTGAAATCAATTTTGCCGAATGCGCGATTCTGGGGATGGTGGGAGCCGGCGGCATCGGCTTCGCTATTTCTACGAGCATACAAAACTATCAGTATGGACAAGCGGGACTCGCCGTTTTTCTGGTATTCGCCTTCGCTTTTTGCTTAGAACGTGGCTTTTTGCTCGTCAAGCGGTCCATGCAGTAAAAGGAGTGGTAATGTTGGAATTTTATAATCCTGTACGCATCCTTGCCGGACATGACGGCTTGAAAAAGCTGGCTCTTTACTTGGAGGAAACGAGCCGGGAGAAGAAGATTCTCCTGCTGACCCGCGGCATGGATTTCTCTCAAAGTCCTGCCGGACAGGCTTTGCGGAAGGCCTTAGCGGGGCGCGATGTCCGGGAAGAGGAGCTGACTCTTTCCAATCCCGACGTGGCCGATATGGCCGCGATGCTGGAACGGGTTGGCGGCGAACCGTACGGCCTCATCCTCGCCGTCGGCGGCGGCAGCGTCATGGATACGGCGAAGACCCTGGCCCTGGCGATTCCTGCTGGCATTCGGGGGACCGAAGGGCTGCGGGCTTTTATCGCCGCAGAGGCGTATGAAGCGGTGCAGCCTATTCCCTGGATCGGCGTGCCGACGACGTCCGGCACGGGCTCGGAAGTGACGCCGTGGGCGACAGTATGGGACCGGGAACGGGAATGCAAGATGTCCTGCAGCTATAGTCATAACTTTGCGGCCCTGGCCGTCGTCGACCCCGTATGCACGGCGACATGTCCCGCAGCGCTGACGATATCATCGGCGCTGGACGCCTTGTGCCACAGTACGGAGTCCTTCTGGGCCCGCCGGTCGAATGAAGTATCCCAGACCTTTGCCTTATTGTCTATCGGCCTCATTCGCCGCCATTTAGAGGACTTGGCGGCTCATCCGGACGACGCGGAGCTGCGCCTGCTCATCGGCAAGGCCAGCTTATATGCCGGACTGGCTTTCAGCAATACGAAGACGACAGTCTGCCATTCCGTATCGTACCCCATGACGGAAAGATTCGGCGTGCCTCATGGCACGGCGGCGGCTTTGACGCTGGGCGATTTCATGGATTTCAATAAGGCGGCGATTCCTCGCTATGCTGAGCTGCTGGAAGCGTATCAATGCGCTTCGGCGGCAGAGGTCAAAGACTGGGTATTCCATATGCTGTCTCTCGGCGGCTTTGCTCTTCGCCTGCGGGACTACGGCATCGGCAGCGGCGATATTCCCTACATCGTCGGTCACGCTTTCACCAAGGGCCGGGCGGACAACAATCCCGTCGCCGTACAGCCCGAAGATGTGCAGGCTGTACTGGAACGTATTTTTTAATCGCAACGATGAAAAAAGCTTGAAACAAAGGGACTTTTTAGAGTCCCATGTTTCAAGCTTTTTCGTTTGCAGCGATTAATATATGGTCATATTCTTTTCTTTGTACTGTTCAAAGATCTTGATGGCCTCTTCGCGGCCCATCTGCCGCAAGGCCAGCGTATCTTCGTCGGCGCAGCCCCGCTTGATGAAATCGTAAATGAAGTCGTCGCGGAAGCCGATGGCGGCGGCGTCTTTGGCGCTGTTGCCGTAATACACCGTTTTAATATTCGCCCAGATGATGGCCGAAAGGCACATGGGGCAGGGTTCGGCCGACGTGTAGAGCTCGCAACCCGATAAGTCGTACGTGCCGAGATTGCGGCAGGCGTCGCGGATGGCCTGTATTTCGCCGTGACAGGTCGGGTCGTTGTTTTTCAATACTTCGTTATGGCCGCGTCCGACGATGACGCCGTCCTTGACGACGACGGCGCCGAAAGGTCCGCCGTGGCCTGTTTCTAAGTTTTTTGCCGATTCGCTAATGGCTTCGTCCATGAAATTCATCGTATATCATTCCTCCATGATTCGCAGATTTCTTTTTACGCTTCGCATATTATACCATAGGCAGGCGGGAAAACGAAATGGTTTGGGCTGCCGGACTTGTTTTGTATGAATGAATAGATAATCAAAACGATAAATGATATAATAAGAGAGATATTTTGTATTATGTGTGCTACAGAAATTTAGGAGGACTACTATGAAGTGCCGCTATTGCGATAGAGAAGCCGTCTATGACGACGGCATGTGCGAATCGTGCCATCGCTTGTACCAGCAGTACGAGCAGGCCGAAGCCAAGGTTATGTCGGATCACGAACGGGACAGCTTCCGCGGGCAGACGATCGAAGAAGATGGTACGGTACGGGACGAACAGAAAGCCTATGAGGAGCAGATGCGCGAACAGCAGCGCCGCCGTTCAGGCGTGCGCATCATCACGTCGGGGTTGTCCTGGCGCGTCAAGCTGGCCCTGGGCTTTATCGTATTCTGCATCGTCGCCGTCATCATCAGCGCCCTTGGCTTTATCATCATGGCGATGCCCTATTTGCTGGGCGCGCTGGTCATTTATTTTGTATATAACATCGTCAAGGCGTTTCTGCATCGGTAAGAGGAGGCTGACATGAAGGAAACATTGTTGATTATAGATGGAAGCAGCCTGTTATACCGGGCCTTTTACGCCATCCCCTCCCTGACGGACAGCCAGGGCCGGCCGACGAACGCCGTGTACGGCTTTTTGAACATGCTGCTTAAATTGTACGAGCAGCTGGAGCCCCATTACGTAGCCGTAGCCTTTGACAAGGACAAGCATACCTTCCGAAACGACTTGTACGACGGCTATAAGGCGACGCGCAAGCCGGCGCCCGACGACCTGCGGCCCCAGTTCCCCTTGATACGGGAAGTGCTGGAATGCCTGGGCATTCATGTCCTGGAGCTGGAAGGCTATGAAGGCGACGACATTATCGGCACCGTTGCCCGGCAGATGGAAGCGAAGGATTTTCACATTGACATCGTGACGGGAGACCGCGACGCGCTGCAGCTCGTCGATGAAAATGTCACGGTCCATTTGACGAAAAAGGGCATTACAAATATGCTGGCCGTTACGCCTGACGTCATGGCGGCGGAATACGGCTACGCGCCGTCCCAGGTCGTCGACATGAAGGCCCTCATGGGTGATACGGCCGACAATATTCCCGGCGTTCCCGGCGTCGGAGAAAAGACGGCGGCGAAGCTCATCGCTCAATTTCAGCATGTAGAGACACTGTACGACCGTATCGGCGAAGTGAAAGGCAAGAAATTGCAGGAAAAGCTAGCCGACAACAAGGACAAAGCCTTTTTGTCCAAGGAACTGGCGACGATCTGCTGCAGCGTGCCCGTCGAGTATAGTCTGGACATGTTCCTGCCGCAGCCGCGCAAGGAAGACGTATCCGCCTTGTTCCGCAGCCTGGGCTTTAAAAACATGCTGGCCCGGTTTGCTGCCTTCGACCGCTTTGCATCCTTAGCCGACGAGGAAACGGCACAGGACGTGTCCCTGCAGCTGCTGGAAGACTTACAGCTCCAGGACTTGGCCGGCCAGATCGTCGCCGTAGAAGGCGTGTATGAACCGGCCCCCCCCCTGCCTGTGCTGAAGGCCTTAGCCATTGCGGGAAATCAGGGCGTCTTCGTCGTGCCGGCAGGACGGGAAGGAGAGTATCTCCGCGCCTTGGCCGACGCGGCTTTAGTCGTCACGTCGCAGGGCAAGCAGCTCGTCAAGGCGGCGTCGCCCTATACGGACAAGCGCCTGCCCTTGGCGGATATCATACTGGCGGCGTATTTGCTGGATCCGACGCGGACCGCCTATGGCCTGGCGTATTTATCGGAAAAATTTGCCGTGCCTTTGCAGGAAAGCGGCGACGAAGCCCTGCGCCTGGCCGGCGACGCGCAGTTTTCCTTCGACGTCTGGCCCAAGGCGGCAGAAGTCTTGGAGCAGGCCGGCTTGACGACCTTGTACGATACGATTGAAATCCCCTTGATTCATACGCTGGCCGTCATGGAAATGAACGGCTTTACCGTCGATACGGAACGGCTCATGGATATGGAACGGGAGCTGTCGCTGGAAGCGGACAAGCTGGAAGAGGAAATTTACGATGATGCCGGCGAGACCTTCAACATCAATTCGACGAAGCAGCTCGGCGTCATCTTATTTGAAAAGCTGGGACTGCCGGTTATCAAGAAGACGAAGACAGGCTATTCGACAGATTCGGCCGTACTGGAAGCCCTCATGGACCAGCATCCCATGATCCCGAAAATACTGCAGTTCCGGGCTTTGAAAAAGCTGATTTCCACCTATCTGGACGGCTTGGAACCCTTGATTTCCCGGGAAACGGGCCGCATTTACACGTCCTTTAACCAGATGGTCACAGCGACGGGCCGCCTGAGCAGCTCGGACCCGAACTTGCAGAACATTCCTATCCGAACCGAGCAAGGACGCAAAATCCGCTCCTTATTCGTGCCGGGCGAAGGATACGACTACATCGTATCCGGCGACTACTCGCAGATCGAGCTGCGCCTTCTGGCTCATTTGTCCCAGGACCCGACGATGATCGACGGCTTCAAGAAAAATCAGGACATCCATCGCCGCACGGCGTCGGAAGTCTTCGGCATTCCCTGGGACGAGGTCACGCCGGAGCAGCGCTCCCATGCCAAAGCCGTCAATTTCGGCATTATTTACGGCATCAGCGACTTCGGACTGGCCCGCAATATTTCGATTTCCCGTCAGCAGGCCAAGGAATATATCGATTCCTATTTCGCCCGCTACAGCACGATTCACGCTTACATGGACAAGCTCGTGGCGGAAGCCCGCGAAACGGGGATGGCCAAGACCATGTTCGGACGCATCCGCACGCTGACAGATATTAACAGCAAGAACTTTACGCGCCGTTCCTTTGCCGAGCGGACGGCGATGAACACGCCTATCCAGGGCAGCGCCGCCGATATCATCAAGCTGGCCATGAACGCCGTTCAGGACGAATTGGAACGCCGCAGCTTGCGAAGCCGCCTTCTCGTGCAGGTTCACGACGAGCTCGTCCTGGAAGTGCCGGCTGACGAGCGGGAAGAAGTGGAAACGCTGCTGAAGGATACGATGGAACACATCGTGACCTTGTCGGTGCCCCTGGTCGTCGATATTCACTGCGGCCGGAACTGGGAAGAAGCAAAATAGGAGGAGTTATATGCCTGAATTGCCGGAAGTAGAATCGGTGCGCGCCTATATTGAAGCGCACGCAGTGGGAAAACGGATTGAAGACGTACGGCTCTTGCTGCCGCGCCTGGTGAAAAACACGACGCCTGAAGAATTTTGCCGCCTATTGACGGGACAGACGATATCAGCTGTCAGCCGTAAGGGAAAATATTTGCTCCTTCGCTGCAGCGGCGGTCCGTCTCTGCTCGTGCACTTGCGCATGACCGGCAGCCTCATCTATCAGGAGGAGTACGAAGAAATACGAGGACAGCGCATTATTTTCGCATTAAATGAAGGATATATCCTGTATCGCGACGTCCGCACCCTCGGGTGCCTGTGGCTCGTGCCGCCGGAGGGGCCGACGGGAATTTCCGGCTACGATTCGCTGGGACCTGACGGCAACAGCGACAAATTTACTCTTTCCTATTTGCAGGAGGCCCTCCAGTCGTCGAAGCGTTCCGTCAAATCCTTTTTGCTCGATCAGACCTGCGTAGCCGGCTTGGGCAATATTTACGCCGACGAGACGCTGTTCCTTGCCGGCGTCAGGCCCCAGCGCCGCTGCTGTGATATAAGTCCCGACGAATGCCGCAGACTCCACGAGGCCATTGGGGTCGTGCTGCGGCAGGGATTGGCCCATGGCGGCACGACCATACGCGACTTTATCAACGGCAACGGCCAGGAAGGGTCGAACCAGGCCTTTTTGCAGGTATACGGCAAAGAAGGGACGCCGTGCCCGCGCTGCGGCCATACGATTATCTATACGAAGTTTGCCGGCAGGGGAACGCATTATTGCCCCCACTGCCAGGTGTAAGGAGGAACTTGTCATGTATCGCATTGGATTGACCGGCGGGATTGCGTCGGGAAAAAGTACGGTCGTATCGATGCTGAGGGAGCTCGGCGCGTCCGTCGTGGACTGCGACGTCCTGGCGCGCGATGTCGTGCGGCCCGGCACGAAGGGGCTGGCTGCCGTAGCGGCGGCCTTCGGCCCGAAAGCGATAGGAGAAGACGGGACGATGGACCGGGCCTATATCGGCGGCGTCGTGTTCAACGACGCTGAACGCAAGGCGGAACTGGAAGGCATTTTATTTCCCTTGATTTACGAGCGAATCGACGAAGAACTCCGGCGCATAGAGGAAGGGGAGAAGAAATCCTTCGTTTTTCTTGACATGCCCTTATTATTTGAGATAGAATATCAAGCGTATGTCGATGAAGTATGGCTCGTATGCGTAGATGGGCCGACGCAGCTGGAACGGCTCATGGCCCGGAATCATTTTTCACGGGAAGAAGCGGAGGCCCGCATTCGTGCGCAGATGCCTGCAGAGAAAAAACGCGCCCTGTCGCAGGTCGTCATCGACAACAACGGCGCCTTAGCTCAAACGGAAGAACAGGTGCGGGCGCAGTGGGCGCTGCTGATGGATAGAATTCAAAGAGGATAGGAGACTGCGTTGAGACGGAAGACCCAGACAAAAGATAAAATTATCATAGCAGTAGTGCTGGCGTGTTTTTCAGCGACCTATTTCTGCTCGTGGAAAGACGACGTGCTGCGGAAATTCGTCTATCCTCTTCAGTACGACTACATGGTGCGCCAATATTCGTATGAAGACGGCGTCAGCCCCGCCTTGGTCGCGGCGGTGATTCTCGTGGAGAGCAAGTTCAACGAAGACGCCTTTTCCCATCGCGGCGCTTCGGGGCTGATGCAGATCATGCCGGAAACGGGCGAATGGATTGCCGGAGAAATGGGAATCGAAAATTTTACGCCGGACCAATTGACAAATGTGCAGACAAATATTAAAATGGGTACGTGGTATCTGGCCTATCTTCTGCATGAGTATGACGGCAATAAGGTATTGGCCCTGGCTGCGTATAACGCCGGCCGCGGACACGTCGACTCCTGGATGGAAGAATATGGTTGGGAAAAAAATTTTTCAGAAATTGAAAAAATACCCTTTACAGAAACGCGAGAATATGTTAAGATAGTTTTGTTGAATGAACAGCAATACAAACATCTTTACAAGTTTTAATTGACTATGCGGTTGTGGCGGAATGGCAGACGCGCTGTCTTCAGGCGGCAGTAATCTTTCGATTGTGTGGGTTCAACTCCCACCAACCGCACCATTTTTTTCTCTTATGGATGAAGCATTGATTGAAACATTCAAACAATGGAATATTGCATCTATTCTCCCACTTCAGGTGGGAGATTTTCAGTTATTGACGGAATATCGCATGGTGCAGGAAAACGGCGGCGATAAAGAGTACCTGCTGTTTGCCTATTGCAACGCCGACAGTAACTGGTCTGTACGGGCGATATTCAATCCCGATTCGGAAGAGTTTTCCGTCCGCACGGACATCGGTATGCTGGAGTTTGCCCTGATCGAGTTTATTACCAGCGATTTCGCCATGTTCCGGGCGATGGTGGAAGACCGGCTGGCCCGGATCATCCGCGACTACTATGTAGAGCCGAGCCGTAATTTCAGCGTCATACTGAAGAACAAGGGCCTGCCCGACGTAGACTGGGATGAGTTCCTTCCGGCAGAATACGGCGGATTCCGCTGCCTCATCCGGCCGAATCAGGCCGTGCGGATTATTAACGGCTCGTACATGATTCTTTCCTATTACCAGAAAGAGTCGCGAAGCGGCTTGTCCGTCATGTACAACGTCCTCCGCGACGATTTTTTTGCAGAGCGGCGGATTCATAACTTTCCCAACTTAGTTCATGATTTTGACGGCTCGTCCCTGGAGGGACTGAAACGGGCGCTGCAGCAGCGTCTGCTGCCGGTGCTGGACTCTATTTCGGCCGATATATCCTGATTTGCCCTTGCGGCGTTGTCAGAAGGCGGCTGAAGTGGTATACTAAACGTAATTTAGATTCTTTTATGTAAGAGTGGGTGCGAGCCCACTCTTAACTTTTACCTGTATGAATTTTTAGAAGGATAGCTGGTGAATGGCATGAAGCGTGAACATATTGAAACAATGATTTCTCAGGAAGTAGAACGGATTATCAGCGGCACGGCTTTGGAACTGGTCGACGTCGAATATGTCCGCGAAAAAAACTGGTACCTCCGCGTATTTATCGACAAAGAAGGGGGCGTCGATCTGGAGGACTGTCAGGCTGTCAGTGAAAAGCTGAGCAAAGTCCTCGATGAAAAGGACCCCATACAAGAAAATTATCTGCTGGAAGTATCATCTCCGGGACTGGACCGCATCTTGAAAAAGGATAAGGACTTTGTCCGCTACGCCGGCAGAACCGTGGATATTCACTTTTTCCAGCCCTACAACGGCAAAAAAGACCTGGTAGCCGATTTGGTAGGGAAAGGCGAAGACGGCAAGCTGACCGTCCGGATCGATGGAAATGAAGAGATATTAGATATGAAAACTATATCGCAGGTTCGTCTGCATATTGATTTTTAATGGAGGGTGTAACCGTGAATAAGGAATTGCTCAATGCTATTGCGTTTTTGTCTAAAGAAAAAGGGGTTTCGACAGACGTCATCTGCGACTCCCTAGAAGCCGTGCTGATTACGGCCTATAAGAAGGAGCCGGAAGCCAATCCCCTGGCCGACGTAGAGCTGAATCGGGAAACGGGCGATTACCGCATCGTAGCGGCGAAAACCGTCGTGGAAGACGTCGTCAACGACCATGGGGAAATCTCCCTGGAAGACGCCCGCAAGCTGAATCCGGAATACGAAGTCGGAGACGTAGTCAACGTCGACGTAACGCCGTCCAACTTCGGCCGCATTGCCGCCCAGGCGGCCAAGCAGGTCATGATCCAGCGCCTCCGCGAAGCGGAACGGAGCATCGTCTACGACGAATTTTACAATCGTACGGACGACATCATTACCGGCTTGATTCAGCGGATTGAAAACAAGAACGTCTATGTCGACTTGGGCAAGGCCGAAGCGATTCTGCCGGCGTCGGAACAGATTCCGACGGAAACCTACACGGTCGGCCAGCGCATCAAATGCTATGTCGTAGAAGTGCGCAAGACGACGAAAGGCGCGCAGATCCTCGTATCGCGTACCCATCCTGGCTTATTGAAGCGGCTCTTCGAGCTGGAAGTGCCGGAAATTTACGAAGGCGTGGTGGAACTGAAATCCGTAGCCCGCGAACCAGGCCGCCGTTCCAAGATCGCCGTGTATTCCCGCGATGAAAATGTCGATTCCGTCGGCGCCTGCGTCGGCCCGAAAGGGAGCCGCGTGCAGAATATCGTGACGGAACTGCAGAACGAAAAAATTGATATCGTCAAATGGGACGAAGACCCGGCCGTGTACATCGCCAATGCCCTGAGCCCGGCTCAGGTCGTTTCCGTTACCGTCGACGAAGGAGAAAAGGCGTCGAGCGTCGTCGTTCCCGATTATCAGCTGTCTCTTGCAATCGGTAAGGAAGGTCAGAACGCAAGACTGGCAGCAAGACTGACCGGCTACAAGATCGACATCAAGTCCGAGACTCAGGCCAAGGATGCTCCCGGCTTCCGTTATGAGGACTATGTGGATGATTACGAAGATGATACCGTAGACGATTTTGATGGAGAGCAGGAATAATCAATGGCAAAAAAGATTCCACTGAGGCAGTGCGTAGGCTGCGGAGAAATGAAAGGCAAAAAAGAAATGCTGCGTGTCCTGAAAACGCCGGAAGATGAGATATGTCTGGATGCAACCGGCAAAAAAAACGGACGTGGTGCATATATATGCAGACAGAAGGAATGTCTGCAGAAAGCCCGGAAGAATAAAGGATTAGAACGTTCTTTCAAGATGAGTATTTCTCCTGAGGTATATGATACACTGGAAAAGGAGTTTGATCAGCTTGAAACAGAATAAGATTTATTCCCTTTTGGGACTTGCGATGAGGGGGCGTAACCTGGTAAGCGGTGAATTCCAGACGGAGGACGCTGTGAAAAAAGGTTCTGCCATGTTGGTGATCGTTGCAGAGGATGCATCGGCCAATACGAAAAAGTTGTTTCACGACAAATGTTCCTATTATGAAGTCCCGGTATATGAATATGGCACGAAGGAAGAACTCGGCTGGGCCATCGGCCGGGATCTGAGATCTTCGGTAGGTGTGTGTGATGCGGGACTGGCAGATGCACTCATCAAGCAATTGGAAGCGAATTTGCCCGGTTAGGCAGAATGGAGGAAAGCATGGCGAAAATCAAAGTACATGAACTCGCAAAAGAATTGGAACTACAGAGTAAGGATATATTGAATTTTTTACAGGAAAAAGGAATTGAGGCAAAGGCAGCACAGAGCTCGTTGGAAGA
>ERZ779877.413-NODE-413-length-47457-cov-14.938568_pt1 | contig 47457 bp, 38 predicted proteins | sample MGYA00511556_ERZ779877 | MGnify/ENA primary metagenome ERZ779877 (study PRJEB29588, sample SAMEA2159338) | human gut metagenome | biome: human gut; feature: human-associated habitat; material: faeces | place: Denmark | collected 2008/2010 ... | reverse complement strand
GTGTCTGTATCAGTATCTGTGTCAATATCAGTATCCGTGTCAGTATCCGTGTCTGTGTCCGTGTCCGTGTCCGTGTCTGTATCAGTATCTGTGTCAATATCAGTATCCGTGTCAGTATCCGTGTCTGTGTCAGTATCGGTATCCGTGTCAGTGTCTGTGTCAGTATCCGTATCTGTGTCGGTGTCTGTATCAGTATCTGTGTCAGTATCAGTATCCGTATCCGTGTCTGTGTCAGTATCAGTATCAGTGTCTGTATCTGTATCGGTATCTGTGTCTGTATCCGTGTCATCATCGCCGTAGTCGAAATCATCATCGTCAACAGGCGGCTCGAACGGGTTATTACCGAACTCAAGGCTACCATAATAGGACTTGCATACTACCTGACCTTCGTGATGTCGATTTTCAAGACCGTTAACATTTGAATTCGGAGCCAGAATAGCACCGTTAAAGCCGTACATATCAACAACACTTGCATCAGTGATATTAAACAACAGATTTTTATACTTTTCTGTTGTGTTAACTTGCTTTCTGTTGATTTGAAGTGATTGTAAAGTAAGATTGAGTCTGGTGTTCTGATCACCCTGCCCACCTGTTATATTGATAAGTACTGTAGCGCCGTCAGGTACATTGATATTAAGGTTAATCGGTCCGTTTCCTGTCATCTGGTTCCACTGATAAATATCAAATGTAAAGACATTAACGCCGCTTTCATAACCGGTGAGATTCAAGTTTCCGTAACCGCCGTCATATACGCCGGTAGACTGAAGACTTGCAAGATGAGCAGATGATGCTCGTAGATATGCAAACGTGTCCGCAAAATTAAATTTGCATTCATCGCTGTTAACACCGCCAACCACTGTTGTACCGTTTGCATACTGATTGACATCTCCGAGATTGTTTGCCCATAAATTTCCGGAATTCATCTTTATGTTGGCAGTTCCGCCGACTATAACAGAGGCATATCCGTTTTTGTCATTACGATTAGAGTCCTCTCTGTTTACCTCATACCAACCGCCGTTTGCGGTAACGTTAAGATCGCCGCCTGTAGCTATTCTGCCGCCGCAATCGGCCTGCGTAATAGTTGCATCTCCCTCTGTAAACAGAGTAAAGCCTGCAGCATAGCCGAATACGTCGTTATAAACATCTCCGACGAGATTATTGTATACAGAAGACTGGCTGGCAGTTACCGAAGTGTCAAAATCCTCCGCTGATAAAATCGAAGGTAAATCGGTGCTGTAAACACTGTCGGTCACATATGTCTGCGAAGCAGAACTGTCTGTAAACACCTCAGCTTGTCTAAGCTGAGTGCCTGCAGGTCCGCCGAAGAATCTGATGATCAGCATATTTATCGCAAACACAAATGCGATTATCTTTCTGAGCACTTTCAGCTTAGCGTTGAGCTGCGGCTTCTGTGTGTAATTGTCGTAGCTGTTCTGAAGCATCTAAAAGACCTCCTGTTAATATTTCATTAATCAAGAATGATTACTGTTTAACTTACAATTTTTGTAAACTGTTGCGTATTTTTATAATAGGTATACTTTTATACATTATCATTATATACCCGAATCCCGAAAATGTCAAGTATTTCCGAAAAAACCGATAATAATTTCAGGTTGTAGAAAAAGTCTGTTTTTCAAAATATATTTCTTAGTTGATATCCCTATCCCCAAACCCCTTTCCCTCGGTGAAGGGCTGTGTATGCTTAGCTGACTTTGCAGAGATGCAAAACCGGCAGAGCAAGCAATACTCGACATCCCATTTTTTGATAACATAGAGGTTATTCGACAGACTGAATAATTTTCGTCCGATTGCTCAAAATAATGGTTTATGTGCCGAAAACGTAATTTATCTCTTTAATTTATTTCGTCATTTTCCGTAACGGATTAAGTGAAAATAATCGCAAAAATCATTGCATTTACAGCTTTGTAGTGCTATAATTGATATGAAAATCAACTTTATAATTGCTTGACTATATTAAAACTATTAGGAAGGACGAATCTTAATGTCAGAAGTCAGAGCTGTTCAAAAAACAGAAATGCCTGAAATAAATGCACAGGCTGCTATAGTAGTTACTCAGCACGAAGGTCGTATACTTCTTGAAAAAAACGCAAGAATGAAATTGCCACCGGCTTTTCTTACCAAGATAACCGCATCTATAATAGCGCTCGAAAAATGCAACCCTACAGATAAGGTAACCGTTTCGGAAAATGTTGTAAAGCAGGTTTCCGGATGGAAAAGCGCCGCTGCTATAAATCTTGAAGCAGGCGAACAGATATCTGTTCTTGATCTCGTTTACTCTATGATGCTTGTTTCGGCTAATGATTCGTTATTTGCGCTGGCTGAATTTATCTGCGGCGGAATTGACAAGTTTGCGGTTATGATGGAAGAAAAAGCAAAAGAAATTGGCGCCGAAAGTACTGTAATAACTTCCGCCGACGGCAAATTTACTTCCGAACAATATTCAAATGCATATGACCTTGCGATAATTTGCCGTTACTGTATGACTAACAGAATTTTCAGAAATATTGCCGCATCGGATAAATACACCATACCTGCTACCAATCTCAACGGTCCGCGAGAGATACAGAATACAAACCTTCTTGTCAACAGCAGGAACAGAAGATACAGATACGAAACCGCAATCGGCATTAAAAGCGGATATACCGCCCGCTCAAAGTCCTGCCTTGCCTGCTCGGCTCTTCCTCCCGCAGGAAAATTCGGTGAAGAAATACTCGCCATTATCCTCGGTGCCGAAAATACCAAGCAAATGAAGTATGTGTTCTACGATGCAATAACACTGCTCGATTTCACTTTTGACAATTACGAATCGCTCAGCGGCAAAAAGCCCGGTGAACAAAACAAAGAGAACGATAATTCGATCACTACTGTAAGCAAGCTTTGTGAAGTGCTCAACGCAAAGCTTCGTAATGCCGCCGATGTGCCAATTGCATCGTTTGCATTCGGACGGCAGAAGATAAAACCCGGCTGTGCATATTTTGCAGACAGTAAAGCTTCCGCCATATCAGCTTTTGAAAAGGGAGCGGCTGTAGTTATCACCGATGAATCTATAGACAAGATACCGAATATAGTCGTAAGCAATCTTGAAGATGCGCTCGGTAAAACTGCAGTATTCATAAAAGCAAAGCTTGGTATGTGGTCAATAGCGGTGATGGATAGTCCCGAAAAGATCGATCCGCTCGACATGATAAATCAGATGCTTTCAAACAAGATGGAAACAGTACGTTCTGTTTCCGTTACAAACAACTACGCTTCGATGCTGAGAGCGATGTTCTCGGCGACAAAGAAAACAGAAGCTGCGGTTATAAACGTTTCGTGTGTGAACGGCGGTAACGTTGAGCGCGTTTCACAGACGGCAAATTTTGATATAGCCGTGCTTACAAGTACCGTAGTTTCCAAAAATCCGCGCGACCTTACAAAGCCGGAGCTTATTGACGAAAAGCTGAAAGTATGCGGCGGAATGAACGAATCCGGTGCAGTTATCATAAATATCGACGATAAAAATCTTGCCGGAATATTCACAATACCTCAGGATATAATCACTATCGGTGTTGACAACAAAATGGCTGATTATTATGCAGATAACATTCAGCTTTTGCAGGACAAGATAATATTTGATATAATCCACGGCACGGATAATTATCACATAGAGCTGTATTCCGATGATAAGCACAGCGTTTATCAGGCGCTTGCCACATTTGCGCTGGGCGAGATAATGGGAATACCGCCTAAGCAGATCATCCCTGCCATAGAAAAATACCGCCACTCAAACGGACTTAATACCGTAAAAAACGAACGTGGGATCTATGTTATTTCGGATTTTGAAAATGATGCGGTCGAAAGTGTTGGCTCGGCACTGAAAGAGCTCTGTACTCTTCCGCTACCTCCGGAAGCACGCAGAATTGCCGTATTATCGGAAGTCGGCGACGGTGATGAGCACGAGCTTGAAATTTTCCGTAAGGTAGGCAACATTATCAATAAAGCAAATGTAAACATTACCGTTTGCTACGGCGACATCTCGGCAGAGCTTATGGAAACCGCCGACCTTAAGAACAAGTTCGTTATTAAATTAAAGTCGCGGGAAGCTCTGACAGAGTTTCTTAAGCTCAATCTCCGTGATAATGACGCTATACTGTTCAAAGGTTCGGATAGCACAGAGCTTGACGATATTATGACAGAAGTAACGTAAAGCTCAACCGATATCATTAAACACGGTTTGACCGGATTACAATTACAAAATCAGGCATCGGCTTTTACACCGATGCCTGATTTTTTTGTTACCGTAAAATCGTATTACTTAGCCGCAGTCCTCCCGCTAACGCTTCCGTAATTACCGTAAAGTGCTATCTTACCGCTCATATGATAAGCGCGAACCCTGAACTTATAAGCAGTATTCTTAGCAAGTCCAGCTTTTCTGAATGTAGTCGTGCTATTGTTTGTGATTTTCGCAACTCTGACCCACTTTCCGCCCTTGTACATTTCTACTATGTAGCCTTGTGCGGAGGTGTTTTTAGTCCAGTTTACACGCAGTGCATCCTTAGCTTTTCCGCCGATCTTAACGCCTTTCATTATAGACGGGTTTGTTCTAGAAGTAACAGTAGCACTGTAAGCACTATAGAGTGCAGTCTTACCACTCATCTTGTAAGCCCGTACTCTGAACTTATAAACAGTAGAAGCCTTAAGACCCGATTTTCTGAATGTAGTCGTGCTGTTATTTGTGATCTTGCCGACACGAACCCACTTATTACCCTGATACATCTCAACGATGTAGCCATCGGCTGAGGTGTTCTTTGCCCAGTTGATACGGAGCGCGTCAGCCGCTCTGCCGGTGAGCTTTGCTCCTTTTATCGCAGGCAGTTCAGTATTAGCGGAAACAACCGAAGTATAATTGCCATATACATCGGCGTTAACCGCTCTCATTCTGAATTTGTATCCCGGCGTGGCGGGTTTTAATTCTTTGACAGTATAAGCAATTGTAGAGTTGCCTGTAATCCTGGCTATATTTACCCACTTACCATTTTTATATTGCTCTATCTCATATCCACTTGCGGAGGTATTCTGATTCCACTTCAACGTAATATTTGTACTCGCACTTGATTTAACTTTAAAACCAGATACGCTTGTCGGCTTTTTTGCTGTAATGATTTGACAGCTATAACCATTGTTCTTAGCGAACGTTTCTCCTGCCGTTCCGGAATAACATTTAATCGTTGATTCATAATCAAATGCATATATACCGATTTTACCAACGCTTGCAGGAATGATAACAGTCGACAATGAAGTTCCGCTGAAAGCACTGTTTCCTATAAATGTAACGCTGTTCGGCAAAATCACATTTTTGATTGAATAGCAGTATTCAAAAGCCGAAGCTCCGATCTTCGAAACCTTCTGAGGTATTGATAAACTGCTGATAGCAGAACAATCTCCAAATGCACGATCGCCTATTTCGGTGAGATTAACCGGCAAAACGACACTCTTTAATTCCAAGCAATACTCAAAAGTCGAAGTGTTTATTTTTTTGATTTTATTCGGTATCCTTATGCTTTCAAGCCCGCTCTGATAAAATGCATGACCGCCCATATAGCTTAATTTATCCGGGAGCGCGATATTTTTCAGGGAGGCACACTGATAAAATGCGCAATCACCGATTCGGGTTACACTGTCAGGTATATCTACACTAGTTAACGATTCGCAATACTGAAACATATGCCCGGGTATTTCAGTAATGCCGACAGACAGCTTTACTTTTTTCAGTGATTTGCAACCGTAAAAAACGCTATCGCCAATCTCCTTTACATTGCCCGGTATAGTTATATTTTTAAGAGAGGAACAGCCCTCAAACGCAGAAATTCCGATTTTTTTCAGTCCTTGCGGCAATGAAACGGTTTCAAGAGAGGAACAGCCGTAGAATGCATCAATTCCAATCTCTTTTACGTTCTTAGGTATACTGATCGATTTAATTACTTCGTTGTCGGAAAACGCACTGTATGCTATTGTCCGTACAGAAACAGGTATTTGCGGATTAGTAGCCTTGTTTGAAGCCGGCCAACAAAGAAGCTCGGTTTTATTCTTGTTATATAAAACACCGTCTTGCGAAGAGAAACATTCATTACTTTTCGGAACGTTAATTTCTTTCAACGCAACGCAATTGGCAAATGGCTTTGTACCGATACTACGTACGTTTGCACCGAAAGTTACTTTCTGTAAGGAAGTGCAATCCTGAAACGTAAAACAATTTGTATAGTAGATACTATCAGGTAATGTTACAGTTTTAAGCGTCGTACAATTATAAAATACACCTATATCAAAACCACACACCGGCATTCCGTTGATCTCCGACGGCACTTTCAGGTTGACAGCTTTACCTGTATACCGCGAAATGATAACATCACCGCTTTCAACTCTATACTCGTAGTCTCCATATTTCTGCGCACCTGCATAAAGCGAACAAGCAATCAACATTGTTGCAAAAACAAATACACCTAAAAGTAATTTTTTAAATTTCATATATTACCACCTTTTTATTCTATTCAATGACAAGTGCATTACAAAAAATCACTTTGCCGCAGTCCTCCCGCTTACACTTCCGTAATTACCGTAAAGCGCAGTCTTACCGCTCATATGATAAGCGCGTACCCTGAACTTATAAACAGTGTTCTTAGCAAGCCCCGCTTTTCTGAATGTAGTCGTGTTTCCGTTTGTAATCTTAGCAACGCGTACCCACTTTCCGCCCTTGTACATCTCAACGATGTAACCCTGAGCAGATGTATTTTTCGTCCAGTTTACTCTGAGTGCGTCCTTAGCCTTACCGCCGATCTTAACACCATTTACTATTGACGGATTAGTTCTGGCAGTAACAGTAGCACTGTAGTTACCATAAAGCGCTGTCTTACCGCTCATCTTATACGCTCTTACTCTGAACTTATACACAGTCGAAGCCTTAAGTCCCGCTTTTCTGAACGTTGTAGTACTGTTGCTTGTTATCTTAGCGGCTCTTACCCACTTGCCGCCCTTGTACATCTCAACGATATAACCATCGGCAGATGTATTCTTAGCCCAGTTTATACGCAGTGCGTCTGCGGCTCTACCGCCGAGTTTTGCGCCTTTCATTACAGACGGATTTGTCCTTGCCGCAACAGTCGCGCTGTAATCACTGTAAAGCGCCGTACTGCCGCTCATTTTGTATGCTTTGACCCTGAACTTATAGGCAGTTCCCGCCTTAAGACCGCTAACCTTATAAGTGATAGTACTGTTCCCGGTAATCTTTGTGACTCTTGACCACTTGCCGTCTTTGTATATCTCAATGATATAACCGTCAGAGCTTGTATTTATGCCCCATGTGAGTGTTATTGAAGTGTCGGTTACTTTTCCTGCCGTCACTCCCCTTACAGCTGTCGGAGCTGTACTTACGACCTCAAACTTAAAGCCGTTTTCGCTTGCATATTCCTGTGCGGCTGAGTTCTTCGCGCCGCGCAGAACAAATCCGTCTACCTTCTGATCCGCTGTCACGTTTATCTTGTAATAAAATCCGAAAGCCCTATCGCCTATAAGCTTTACCGATGCAGGAACGGTGACGGATCTTAACGCAGTACAGCCGTAAAACGCATAATCATCTACCGAATAAAGTTTAGCAGGCAGTGTTACGCTTGTAAGCTTTTCAGCCTTGTAGAAAGCATAGGGTCTGATATAATATGTCTTATCCGAAACCTTGAAGGAAGTGCCTGCTTTCTTTGCGGGATAAAGAATAAGCTTATCCATATCCTTTGTGTATAACGCGCCGTTTTCACTGCAAAAAGCCGTATTGCCGGAAGCAACCGTTACCGATGCAATGTTTCCGCAACGGTAAAACGCATTTTCATAAAGTAATGTCAGGCTTGCCGGAATGTTGATCCTACTGAGCGATGCGCAGTTTGCAAATGCACTGTCACCGATAGAAACGACCTTGGACGGTATAGTGATATTGTCGAGCAGATCGCAGTAATAAAAAGCATTATCCAAAATCTTCGTAAGATTTGCGGGTAAATTTACACTGCTGAGCGACAGACACTGTAAAAATGCACCGCTACCGATAGAAGTAACGGTTGCAGGCAAAGTCACCTTCTGCAAATACATACTGTTGGCGAAAGTCTGATCTTCGATAGTCTTAACACCGTCGGGAACTGTTACGCTCTTAAGCGACTTGCAGGCATAGAAAGCCTGTTTTCCAAGATAGTCAAGCTTCTTCGGCAAGCTGACCGTGCTTAATGCGTCACAGCAGTAGAACGCCTTTTCCTCAATTCTCGTAACACTGTCAGGAACTGTTACATTTGTGAGCTTGGGGCAGTAAGCAAAAGCGCTCTTCGGAATTGTCGTGATCGTTGACGGCAATTTCACCGATGTGAGGTTATCGCAAGTACTGAACACATAATCGCCCATCTCTGTTATTCCATCGGCAATTGTAACAGTCACAATTTTCGAGTTGCCATTGAAGATATTTTTTATCTTGCCTACATTTCTGCCGCCGATCTTCGCGGGAACATCGGCTTTAACATCATCACCGATATATTTCGTGATAGTCGCAGTCCCGTCATCTTCAAGTATGTATTCGTAATAACCGTCCGATGCGATAATTCCGTTATACGCTCCTGCACAAACGGCACATATCACGCCGAGCGTTATAAACGTCAGTGCCGCCGCGCACCATTTAGCAAATTTCATAGCATATTTCCTTCTTTCTGTTTCATATATACAAAAAGGCACAGTTATTCTCAGTAACTATGCCGTAATGCCGATCTTATACACTTGTAAGTTCAATGCGAAAATAACTGTCATCATACTGTAATTTTCCTTTGACAAAAATTCTCATTATCAAACTTTTCCTTCCAAAACGAGTATATCATATATACAGCAGTTTGTCAAGCTGATAAAGTCAGCGAGCGCTCTATACCTTGGCAATATAAAAGGGCATCGATTTTCACACCGATGCCCGTTCATAACTATTGGATTTTACTTTTTCCGAGTTCCGTTATCTGACTAACGTCCTCCCGCTGACACTTCCGTAATTACCGTAAAGCGCAGTCTTACCGCTCATGTGATAAGCGCGAACTCTGAACTTATAAGCAGTGTTCTTGGCAAGTCCTGCCTTTCTGAATGTAGTCGTGTTACCGTTTGTGATCTTAGCAACGCGTACCCACTTTCCGCCCTTGTACATTTCAACAATGTAACCTTGCGCAGAAGCATTCTTAGTCCAGTTTACTCTGAGTGCGTCCTTAGCCTTACCGCCGATTTTTACACCTTTCATCACGGACGGATTTGTCCTTGCGGTCACGGTAGCGCTATAATTGCCGTAAAGCGCCGTCTTACCGCTCATCTTATATGCTCTTACCCTGAACTTATAAACAGTAGAAGCCTTAAGACCCGATTTTCTGAATGTGGTCGTGCTATTATTTGTTATTTTGCCAACACGTACCCACTTATTGCCCTGATACATCTCAACGATGTAGCCATCGGCTGAGGTGTTCTTTGCCCAGTTGATACGGAGCGCGTCAGCCGCTCTGCCGGTGAGCTTTGCTCCTGTTATTACAGACGGGTTAGTTCTTGCGGTAACAGTTGAACTGTAATCACTGTAAACTGCCGAACTGCCGCTCATCTTATATGCTTTTACTCTAAATGTGTAGATAGTACCTGCCTTAAGACCGGATTTTCTGAATGTTGTTGTGGAGTTGCTTGCTATCTTGCCGACACGCGCCCAATTACCGTTCTGATACATTTCTATTATGTAGCCATCGGCATCTGCATTCTCAGTCCAGTTTATGCGCAGTGCGTCTGCGGCTCTGCCGATGAGCTTTGCGCCTGTCACCTCAGAAAGTGTGGGATTAGTAAGCAGTTCATAATCGATCTCATTATCCCTGGCGTATCTTTCGCCGTCTGATCCGCTGTAGCAGTAAATCTTGAAATTTTTAACTTTTGATACGCTCTGGGTTTCTGTATCATAATAATATCCGAAAGCTCCCTCGTCAATAAATGTTACACTTGCAGGAATTGTAACCGCTTTAATAGACGGGCAGTTATAGAATGCGTAGCTGACCATATACGTCACGCTGTCAGGTATCGTTATACTTGTCAGCTCAGTGCAATCATTGAATGCATTGAAACCGATCCGGGTAACCTTCTTACCGTCAATTACAGCGGGAATTTCATATGTTACATCGTTTCCTGCATATCCGGATATTTCTAACGTACCGTCTTCAAGCTCGTTGATAACAAGACAATCTTCATCTGAAAAACCGTTTTTTGTTGCATACAAGTGTCCGCATGTATTCTTGACATAGTTTATCTTGAAACCGTCAACCTTCTTTGTTTTTGCGCTATCTTTATCATAGTGATAATATCCAAAAGCCTCATAGTTGATAGATTTTACACTTGCGGGAATTGTAACCTCTTTTAGCAATGTGCAATCAGCGAACGCCCAAAAGCCTATTTCTGTCACACTTGCGGGAATTGTAACCTCTTTGAGTGATGTGCAGTTATTAAAAGCCAAATCCCCTATTGTCGTTACGGTATCGGGAATAGTCACCTTTGTGAGCTTTTTGCTTTCTCCGAATGCGTTTAAATCAATCTGAGTGATTTTCATACCGTTGAGCTTTGACGGTATTGTAAGATTTGTCGCGCTTCCGCTATACGAAGTGATCGTAGCCGTGTCAACGCCTGTAGCACTGATCTGATAATCACCTGCTTTTTCGGCACCTGCCGTAAGAGCGCATACTATTGCGGTTACTGCGAAAGCTACTGCTCCGAGAAGTATTTTCTTGATTTTCATATTTACCTCCGTTTTTTCGACATTGCAAGAAAATTTATAATATGTTGCTTTGATGTAAGTGAAGTTTTCCTTCTCTACTATAATACATCTTTTCTTTATGTTTTGTCTATAGAAAAATATATTTTTTCTGAAATACAGCGAATTGCACAAGGTAACAAACATATTTTTGTCATATATAACAAAAGCCGCCTGCATCAAGCAAACGGCTCAGTCTTAATATATATCAGCCAACCAGCTTTACGATCATATCCTTAGCGTCAACCGACTTTGTGATAATTCCTGTGTCAAGCATCCATTTGATGTTGTTTGTCCAGGTTTCCTCGTTCTGTGATAAGAACGGTGCTCCGTCCTTTTCAGCAAGAGAAAGGATAGTAGCTACACTCTTTGTTTCAACGTCCTTGTTGAGCGGGAAGTTTTCGGTGTTCTGATTCTTGAGCAGATTTTCAACGCCCTTTTCGGGATTAGCCTTTACATGCTCATAGCCCTTCTTTGTTGCACGGAGAAAACGTGTCAGCTTGTCGGCATTCTTCTCTGCATTGTCCTTCGATGTTACGAATACAAGCTCAGTATAATCGGGCACGCCGTTGTCTGTAGGCTTGATATAGTTTACCGTGAAGCCCTGATTTTCAAGCTCGGGTACTTCGTGGCTGACAAATCCGCCGATAGTAGCGTCGACCTGTCCTGTTGTCATTGACGACATAAGCTCAAATCCGACATCAATAAGCTCTGCATCGTCCTCCTTAAGACCTGCGTTCTTAAGCATTGTCTTTACAAAAGCTTCGTTGAGAACCGAACCGCCATAGCCTATCTTCTTTCCCTTTAAGTCGGCAACTGTCTTTATGTTCTTATCACCGAGCGACATAAGCACATTTACGGGATTTTGTACTACCGCACCGATAGATACAACGGGGATATCCTGGTTTGCATTTGCCTGGATAACATCATGCATATAGTAAAAGCCGATATCAGCCTTACCTGCGGAAGTCATTGAGATAGCATCGTTTGTGTTTGAGGGAAACTCAACCTTTACCTTAAGTCCCTCCTCTGCATAATAGCCCTCTTCTATAGCGTCATACAGAAAAACGTGTGAGCCGTTAGGGTACCAGTCGAGTACGACCGAAACCTCTTCAAGCTCCTTGGTTTCGCTAGTTGCAGAAGATACGTCCGTGCCGCTTTCCTCTGTCGATGATGTCGTGTTGCCTGCACAGCCTGCCACACCGAGCATAATAGCCGCCGCTGTGGCAAATGCCGCAAATCTTTTGGTTTTCATGTTAAATTTCCTTTCTCCATGTTATAAGTTTTCTTTCTATTGCACTGATAACAGCTACAACCAGCATTGCACACACCGCAAGAACAACTACAGGAGCAAATACTCCCGCACCGTCAAGCTGTGTCATCATACGTTTACTGAAATATCCCAGTCCGCTCTGTGCGCCGAGCCATTCGCCCATTGCCGCTCCAAGAATGCTGAGCGGTATAGCCATTTTTATTGCCGAAAAGAATGACGGCAATGCGGCAGGAAATTTCAGCTTGAAAAATATCGCCGTACTGCCCATTCCCATAGTCCTGAGCAGCTCCTCATTTTCCCTTTTTGCGGATTTAAGTCCGTCGTGTACAGATATAGTTATCGGGAAGAATGTTATAAGCACCGCAACAAGCACCTTGCTCCATATGCCGTATCCGAGCCACAATACAAAAAGCGGAGCTATCGCCGTAACCGGTATCGTCTGCGTTGTAACGATTACGGGATATAGTGCCCTTTCGACATACTCAAAGCGCTCCATTACAATGGCAAGTCCCACACCGAGAACTATCGAAATCAAAAGTCCGATAAGCGTTACAAGCATTGTTGCGGGGGTGTGCACCGTAAACAGCGGGTCACGAAGCTCCCATATCTTCACCGCGATCTGTGTCGGTGACGGCAGAATGTAAGCCGCGTTTATGCACATCGCGATTATCTGCCATAATATAAGCAGTCCTATTCCCGTCAGTACGGCAGGAAGATGTTTTTTCATATATTATCTCCCCTCTCTGCCTTTTCGGTAAGGAACGCCGACACAAGCTCATTCTTAAGCTCAACCGATGACGGCGTATACAGATCCTCACGGCATCCGATATGACTTACATCGATCACCTTTATCTGCTTTACAGGTCTGCCGCTGAGCAGAAATATCTTATTGCCGAGAAGCATCGCTTCTTCAACATCGTGCGTTACTGTCATAACTGTGGCGTTAAGCCCCTTTACCTGCCCGATAAGCCAGTCCTGCATTGAGATCCTTGTCAGCGAATCAAGCGCCGAGAAAGGCTCGTCAAGGAGCATAAGCTCTCTGCCGTGCCAAAGCTGTACAAGCGTTCTCGCAAACGACACACGCTGACGCATACCGCCGGAAAGCTCGGACGGACGTTTACTTTCACAACCTGACAACCCAACCTTTTCTAGTGCCTCTCTCGCCTGAGCTACACGTTCGGATTTTGATATCGGGAGTGCTTCAAGCGGTAAGGTCACATTCTTAAGTATATTCCGCCACGGCATAAGCAGATCCTTCTGCGGCATGAATGCCGCAATGCCTGTTGCTTCTTTCGGTGTCCTGCCGTTAATATGTATCTCGCCCTTGTAAGCGGTTTCAAGGCAGGTCATAAGGCGGAAAAGTGTGCTCTTGCCGCAACCGGAAGCACCGATCACGGTAATTATATCATTCTTTTCAACCGAAAACGACAGATCTTCAAGAAGAAGATAATCGTCCTCCTTATAGCCGAATGTGACATTATTAAACTCTACAAAAGGCATTTTATATATCCTTTTCAACTATCTTATAGTTGTGCATAAGCGGTCCGCTACCGTGACCGAGATCGAGCTTTGCGGCGATAGCACCCGCAAGATATTCCTTTGCGTTTGTGACAGCCTGTACCTTGTCGGAAGTCAGCGCAAGGTTGCAGGCTATGGCAGAAGAGAATGTACAGCCTGTGCCATGCGTATTCGGGTTATCGATACGCTTGCCGTTTATCCAGTGGTTTGTACCATTTACATATAGCAGATCGTCCGCCGTATTGTCAAGGTGTCCGCCCTTGATTATTATGCCGACTGTTGAAGGGAGCTTATCGGAAAGCACCTTTGCCGCCCGCTCCATCTCTTCTCTTGTTGTGATCTTCATACCGGTGAGCACCTCTGCCTCGGCAAGATTGGGTGTGATGATATCCGCAAGAGGGAGGAGCTTTGTCATAAGGGCATCGGTAGCGTCCTCGCTTATAAGGCGGCTTCCGCTGGTAGCTACCATTACCGGGTCGGCTACTATATTTACAGCCTTGTATTCTTTCAGCTTTTCAGCGATCGCCTCGATTATCTCAACATCGCTTACCATTCCTATTTTTACGGCATCGGGACGGATATCTTTAAAAATACAGTCTATCTGATTTTTCAGAAAATCAGCGGAGCTGTTCATAATGCCGTATACGCCCGTTGTATTCTGTGCCGTAAGGGCTGTTATTGCGCTCATAGCGTACATTCCGTGCATGGTTATCGTCTTTATGTCAGCCTGTATGCCAGCGCCGCCGCTACAGTCAGAGCCTGCTATTGTAAGTATCTTTTTCATATTATCAAATCCTTTCTTATTTAGACGAGCTTTCCGCTACTCTTTCAGCCTTTGCCTTAAGCTCGTTTACCGCCGAGGGGATATCCTTTGCGGCAAATATCGCCGATACGACCGCTACTCCGTCAAGTCCGAGTCCCTCAAGGCGAGATATATTACCACCGGTTATACCGCCTATCGCAACTACAGGTATTCTGACCGAATGGGCTACATCCGACAGCACCTTGTGATCAATTGCGCCCGCGTCCGTCTTTGTGGAAGTAACGAATGCCGCACCGCTTCCCAGATAATCTGCACCTCCGCTTTCTGCCGCCTGTGCTTCTTTTACGTTGTGAGCGGAAACTCCGATTATTTTATCCGCACCGAGATATTCTCTTGCGGCTTTTATGTCAAGGTCATTCTGTCCTAAATGTACGCCGTCAGCATCAATTTCCTTTGCAAGCTTTACGTTGTCGTTTATAATAAGCGGAACACCGTGAGCCTTGCAAATCGGCTTTATCTTAAGGGCAATATCCTTGAAATGCTCATAGTCTGTATTCTTCTCGCGAAGCTGAAATACCGTGACTCCGCTGTCTATCGCCTGTTCGACCTGCGACAGAAATTCCTCGTCGCTGCCGCTCCATGCCCTGTCGCTGACAGCATACAAAAGCATCTGCTTTGCTGTTATATTCATATACTAACTCCTTTCGGGCAATAAAAAAACGCATACAGATTGCCACCGTATGCGTATGTATCCTTACGTTGGCATTACCCAAATCAAGTTATCGGTCGGAAATATCATTTCCCTCTCAGCCTGTCAAACAAGCTCCCGTTCGCTTTTTTCAGTTGTCTGATACATTGTACAACAAAATATGCTTATTGTCAATGTCAAAATCTGCCTTTTTAATGGTATTTGCCAACTTTTCATCAATCGTCTTAATGCAGACGCTTATAAAATAATGTTCATTATTGAAGCGACTGTCATAATGATAAAAAACCGCACCGCTTTCAAAAAGCGTCCTTCCGTTTTTCATATCAAAGCACTTGGTCTTTAAATCCGATGCTATGCCGTCACCCGTCATCTTCACATAGCATTCTTTTAATGTCCACAGACGCGAAAACATAATATCGCTGTCTGCTGAAGTCAGAACATACTGCGTTTCGCCTGCGCTGTAACACCGTTTCATAACGGCTGTGCCGGTGCGCCGTATGCTCTCGCAGTCAATTCCGACAGGTGTTTCGGATAAAGCGCACACCGCCATTCCGTCACAATGAGAAATGCTGAAATACAGCGAATTGTCGCTGAGATACGGCTTGCCGTTTGAAGTTTTTGATATGTCGTTTTCCGAAAACGGTTTTCCGATATACGAAAAAGCTTTTTCGAGCAGAAGCATTCCGCATCGGTGCGAATAATCGTGATAGCCCGATTTGATTACAGCTTTTTTCTTGATCGGGGATATGAATATAAGAGGAAATATCTTCATCAGCAAAGCCCCAATCCGAGAAAGCTGTTTATATTCTTCCACAGCACCTTTTCCTTTATATCCTCGCCGAGTGGGATTTTGTCGAGAAACTCAAGGTCCTTGTCCGCTCTCCACATAGGATAATCCGTGCCGAAGAACACCCTGTCACTGCCGAACTTTGTGATAAGCTCTGCGGCTTTTTCCGGAGTCATCGAATAGAATGAGCTGCTGGTATCTACCCATATATTATCAAGTCCCACAAGCTCCTGCTCCGCCTTTTCCCACTCCGACCAGCCGCCGAAATGTGCGGCAATAAAGCGGGTGTGCGGATATTTTTTTGCTATCTCTGCCATAAGCGAGGGATTTGAATATTTATAACGCTTATCGCCCGTATGAATAAGAAACGGAAGCCTATCACCCACTGCATCATATATACGGCAGGCATTTTCATCGTTTATAGCGAATTTCTGAAAGTCAGGGTGTAGCTTTATTCCGTGAAGTCCGATTGAAATAAGCCTGTCGATCTCCTCTTCCATACCATTCATATCCGGGTGAAGCGAGCCGAAGCCAATCAGCCTGTCGGGATATTTCTGCACGGCAGACACGATAAAGTCGTTAATTCGCTTTACCTGATGCGGTACAGTTGCGACCGACTGCACCACAAATTTAGAAACACCGCATTCATCGCCCTGCTTTATCAGTGTATCTGTCGTACCGTCAAAGTTCATATAAAGATCATAAAATCGCCCTATATTATCAGCCGCTTTAACGGCGATTTTATCGGGAAAAATATGAGCATGAGCATCTATTATATATTTACTGTAATTTAACATATCATTCTCCTTAATAATATGCAGTAAATGTGATAAAACGGCGGTGTACCTCTTAACGTACACCGCCGTTTGCAACGAAAAAAACGATTATTCTTCGTCTTCAGGAACATAACTCATAATGGCATCAATACCTGCACTGGTAAGTTCATATTCCTTTTCCAGCTTTTCAAGATATTCAACACCCTTAGGCTCAATGTGATAATAAACACGAGTACGTCTTCTTCCGACAAGTTCAAGACGATCAGCAATGAGCTCTTTGTCTAAGAGTCTGTAGAGCGTAGGGTACATTGAACCTTCGGTAATTCTGAATGTGCCGTTGCTTCTTTTGCCGATTTCCTGAGTCAACTGATAGCCGTACATTTCTTCACCGTTTAAGAGATGAAGAATAAGCATCTCGAGTGTGCCTCTTTTAAAGTTTTCTTTAATTCCCATCATAAGATAACTACCTCCTTATCTTTACTTCATATTATTACACATTAAAATAAAATTGTCAATATACTTTGTAACTTTTTCGTAAAATATACACATTCAAAAATAATTTCCGGAACAATTCAGGGAGTTTTGCCGCTTTTTATACAAATCTGTTCATAATATTATTAACATTTTTAACGACATAATAATAAAGCTCACGTTTTCGCTTCAATGTAACTTGTAAAAGCACACAGGCTGACAAGTTTGTAAAGCAATCTAAATATTTTAGTATTCATAAACAAAAGGCTGAGCAATTACGCTAACAATTGTTTTGCAAAAAGTTCAAATAATCATGTTCATTCATAGGCTTAGCAAAATAATAACCTTGGAGGTACTCAACGCCCTTTGAAGTAAGCAGATCCACCTGCTCCTTAGTTTCTACACCCTCGGCTACTATCGAAATTCCCAGACCGTTTATCATTGCTATACAGCTGTCAAGGATCGTCCGTGGCTTTTCGCCGTTCTTATCAAAGCAAGGCCAGATAAGGCTTTTATCAAGCTTTATGATATCAAATCCCGTATTTGCCATCTGCGACAGGTTTGAATAACCTGTTCCGAAATCGTCCATCGAAAAGCCGCAGCCCATAGTTTTCAGCCGCGACATATTAAGGTCAAGCAACTCGCCGGCTTCTACAGCGGCGGTTTCGGTTATTTCAAGATTAAAGAAATCCGATGTGATACCGTATTTGCTCATACAGTCGAGCAAGCGGTCAGGGAGCGATATATCAACGCTCTGTACTGCGGAGATGTTAACCTCTATGTACTCTAATCCGTACTGCTTTATATTGCTCTGCTGTGCAAAACGACAGACATTTTCAAAAACGATGTTGCCGAGGTCTGAAATAAGCCCCATGCGCTCTGCCATCGGAATAAAGATCTCGGGCGATATAAAGCCGAGCGTTTCTCTGTCTTTGAGCCTTACAAGCGCTTCTGCCGATACAAACTTTTTCTTTGTTGTTGAATATATCGGCTGGTAGTATACTTCAAGTCCGTCATTCTTGACTGCGTACTGCAGCAGTCGTTCTACACCGGAAAGGTAATTTATTTCATCTATAACAGCTCCGCTGACCACGAGAATAGAACGTTCGGATCTCATCTTTGCACCGAGTATATGCGTCATAAGCTCGGTAATTTTATCTACGCTGTCGGCGTACTTCGGGCACTCGATAAACGAAAGTCTGAAAGAGCTATTGACCCTGACGCCTGCCGATGTCGAAAATTCTGTCTTGTCAAAATCGGATCTGATCAGCTTCTCACAGCAAGCTTTGTGTTTTACGATAAAGCTTATGCTATTGTCGGAGGTGTGATAATAATCCGAACGCAGAACAGTCGTCAGCTTAAGCGCCGCCCAGCCGAGAATATTATATACCTCGCTTACGCCAACAGAATTTTTAAGAAGCTCGGAATTTGCAAGTGTGAATGTGACAACAAAAAAGCCTTTACCGTTTTCACACCACTCCTTGAGCATCATTTCAAATGCGTGACGATTCAGCGCGCCGCTTATATCCATATCGTTGTATTCGTGCGGGTTCTCGACCGACAGAAAAATAAACAGCTGCATAAGCGAAACGCCCATCGATTCAATAAGCCATGTGGGATTGAACACTTGCACTATTCCGATTATTATCCATCCTGATATTCCGCAAAGTGCGGTAAACATTATATGGCTCGGTACGGATTTGCGGCGGCGGATAACGGTAATGATCGTCCACAGTGCGTACACCGCAAGGCAAGCGTAAAGCATCGAAACAACAGGTCCGTACGAATATCTGCCGTCACTGCCTATATGATAATCTATCCTGCCAAACGCAGTAATTACAAGCGAAAGCAAAGCCGGCAGGATTCTTATGATAAACTCTATCAGCTTGTAACGCTTCTGCTTTCTGGTCAGGATATCGATATAGATAAAAAGGAACATCAAAATCAATACAAGTGAGCCGATAAACAGCTGATGCGCCAGGCGGTTTATGAACGGATCTATTGTATCAATATGATACAGGGTATAAATGGTACAGCCTTCAAAAACGCTGTAGAACAGCGAAACCGAAAGATAAAGCGTATATATCCTTGTGGACAGAAGCTTTATGTGCTTATTCAAAAAATAGATAACGGCGATTGTCAGCATAACGCCGAACGAAACGATCTGAATACCCAGATTCATATATACCCCTCCGCACTGTTAATACACTAATTATACGTTCAAAACAGCAAAAAGTCAAGAAAAAGACCGCCCTTGCGGGCGGTCGTGTGATGTAAAAGCTTAATTATGCAACCATAGAACCTGCTACAAGCTGTACAAGCATAAGGCATACGATGTCGGGGTTCTTAATATTCTGCATCTTTTCGATGAGTGTGGGTAAGTTAGCGGATATTTCTGTGCTGAAAGCTTCAAGAGCGGCGCTGTCGGAAATATCAACAGAATTTGAGCTGTTGATATCGGGGAGAGCTTCCTCGGTATATGCCGCTTCCTTGCTCTCAACCTTTAATGTGAACATATCTGCGCCGTTTGAAGCAACTGCGATATCAAATGTTCCGTTATTGCCGTCCATAGCAACATTCAGCTTGACCTCAAAGGTTTCGTTGTCATCGGTCGTAACCTTGAAGCTGTATGTACCGTTGCCGTTTGTAGCGTCAAATGAGAAGTCAGCTGTAATAACGGTCTGACCGTCTGCCGTAACAGATGCGGTACCTGTGTAGTTGTTGCCGTTTACTGTGCCCTTTGCGCCTGCATAGATATTTGTGCTGCTCGTGATTGTAGCGTTTACGGAATATTCAAACTGTGCCTTGTCAGAGAAAGTTACAAGAACAGCTTCAATAGCGTCAACTATAGAGATCTTTCTGCCGATAATGTTGTCATCCTTAACATAAACGATCATTGTAGCCGCTACCTGACTGAGTTCATCCTCTGTAGCATCCTTTGTCGAATCGGTCATAAGAGTCTTGATATACTGGAAGGAAGCATTATCGATACCAAACTGTGAAAGGATATCCATAATCTTGCTTTCTTTTTCTACCGCATCAAGTACATCTGTACAGAAAGCGATCACCTTTTCGACTGTAAAATCAATTGTGTACGATGTGCAATCAACGGTGCTGTCCGACATTTTGAATGAATCGGACTTATTTTCAACGCTTGTAAAGTTGTCGAAATAAGCTTCGGTAATAATGTCAACGATCTTGTCAAATGTTTCGTCGTCTATATTCTTCAGTATCTCTTCATAATTTGTCGATGCCGAAGGAGCTTCCGCTACATCTGAAACGGTAAGAATGCCGCTGAAATCAGAGCTTCCGCCGGAGGAAATATCCTTTAAAGATGAGGAAAGCTCATTGAGATCCATTACTATGTACTTATCTGTAAGCTCGGGTACGGTGTAGTACATTTTGCCGTTGGCAAGCCAGAAGTTTACATTCATATAAGTTTCATCACCCGCACCTAAAGCAAGTGATCCCGATCCGTTTTCAGATGCGCCGTCAACGTTGCTCTTAGCTTTTATAACCGTAGGAGCAATATCGGTATCAGAACCTATCAGATCTTTTGATACATTTAAGGTAATAGTCTGTTCAAGACCGGTCTTGACATTCTTGGCACTGTTTAATAATTCATCGGCTTTCTTTTCGGCAGATGCAAAATAATTTCTTTCTAATGCTTCATAACCGCTTGCCTTGTTCTTGAACAGATTAAGGCAGGCAAAAACTACACCGCCTGCAACAATTGCTACAGCAAGGATAATAAGAATCATCGGCAATACCTTGCTCTTTTTCTGAGGAGGTACAACTGCGAAATTACCGGCATCATATGCAGGCATACCCTGAGGAGTAAACTGTCCCTGAGGCTGTGCCTGCTGTGCGAACTGCTGAGGCTGTGCCTGCTGTTCGAACTGCTGGGGCTGTGCCTGCTGTGCAAACTGCTGAGGCTGTGCCTGCTGTGCAAACTGCTGGGGCTGTGCCTGCTGTGCAAACTGCTGGGGCTGTGCCTGCTGCGCGAACTGCTGGGGCTGTGCCTGCTGTGCGAACTGCTGAGGCTGTGCCTGCTGTGCGAACTGCTGAGGCTGTGCCTGCTGTTCAGGTTGGTCACTAAATTCGTTGAGCGCCTGCTGCCAGTTGGGCTGCTGATTGTTCGTGTTGTTATTTTCCATGATATGTCCTTTCGAGATGTGGATTTAAATGATATATTTCCTATATAATCTGACACGGTGACCCGTATCTTTCAGTTACATTTTACCATAACAGCTGAAAAAAAGCAAGTCGGTAATATAAAAAATATATGGCTGTGTCCGTTTTTTTAGGTGATATAAGAATATATACGGAGCTGATGCGATTGATTTGTTGAATGTAAACAAAAAAATGCTATATACAAACAGCTAAAAACTGTTCTGTTAAAGCATTGAAAATCATCTATTGGCTCCTCTTCGGCACACATAATCAATTTTTGTTTTCGGAATATTCCGTTCAATTTACGTAAGCAATAAACGCTGTAAATATGTGCTTCAACAACACTGTAGTCAAAGCAAGACTTATAACTGCATAAATAATACTGTTTTATGTTTATTATCCATTTATGGCACAAAGCTTATCGTCAAAATTCACAATAAATCAAAATAAATTTGTGAATTTCTACAAAATCTGAAGTTTTGCCGAATTTTGATGTCAGGTTTTTGCGTTTTGAACGTTTATATATATGAGGGTGTTTTTTCAGAGTTCATATAACTATCCTGATATCATCGGTAAAAATTTAAATGACCCCATCATAAAAACTACGCCGATGACAATAACAATGCTACTCTAATCCTTACGCAAAACACCTGCAACCGCCGCACAGGCATTACCAAACCTGTGCGGCGGTTTTTATATAATGTCAAATGAAAATCAGGTGATCAAACGTTTTTGTTCTCATAAAATTATAGTTTTATAGGAAAATCGGACTGCTGTAATTGTATAAACTACAGCAGTCCTCAGTTCATCATATCAATTTGTATCTTGCTTTCAGCTTCAATATTCGCATTACGCTTTCATCCAGACGTGCCATACTTATTTCGCCGTCTGTTACCGCATTCATTACGCCGTTGAACGCTTCATCGAGATTTTGCGGCATAAGAACGATATCAACCCCCGCTTTTACTGCGGTTACTGCCGCCTCGGCAGATGTGTAGTTATCGGCAACAGCACCCATAGCCATAGCGTCCGTGATTATCACTCCGTCATATCCGAGCTCATTGCGGAGCTTTCCGGTTATCATCGTTTCCGACATTGAGGTCGGCAGCTTGTCGCTTGTTACATTTACGGCGGTTATGTGAGATACCATCACCATATCGGCTTTCGGAAGCGCTGTTATAAACGGAACAAGCTCACACTCTTTCAGCTCGTCCCACGTTTTTTCTATGCTCACATATCCCGAATGAGTGTCATCCTTCGTGTCGCCGTGTCCGGGGAAATGCTTAAGCGTTCCCATAATGCCGCTGTCGTGCATTCCGTCAAGCTGTGCCGAAACCATACAGGCGACCAAGGCCGGATCACTGCCATAGGAACGATCGCCTATCACTATATTCTGCGGATTTGTATTTGTATCGGCAACAGGCGCGAAATCAAGGTTGAAGCCGAGTTCTTTTAGGTACAAGCCAATCTGCCTGCCGACCTCCTCCGCCTTTGACGCATCGCCTGCCTTGCCTATATCTTCCATACTCTTATAGCTTGCTACATTGAAAAAATCAGAATTTGCAATGCGGGCAACTCTTCCGCCCTCTTCGTCAACGGCGATAAAAAGCGGATATTTACTGCTGCTTTGCAGGTCGGAGATGAACATCGGTAACTGCTCGGCGCTTGTAATATTCCTGCTGAAAAGCGCTATACCGCCGACAGGGTATTCTTCAATACGGCTGATAACGGCATCGTCAACACGGTCTGTAGCCGGCGCTGTTTCGGCATTGCTGTTTTCGGCAAGAGCTTCCGGGCGTACAATAAACAGCTGTCCTACCTTTTCCCTCAGCGACATTTTGCCGAGTACGTCTTTTGTGGTACGTACCACGGTTTCATCATCGTTGATAATAAATTTTTCGGTACTTGCATTTTCATCAACTACTGTCACTCTCTGTGCACACGATGATATAAGAATTATGGAAAGCGACATAAGTATTGAGGCTACTTTATTCGTAAATTTTTCCATTTTTATTTCTGTGCCATACAGAGCTTATAATAGTCGCCCTTCTTAGCCATAAGCTCATCGTGCGTACCTGCTTCTGTAATGCCCTTGTTGCTGATGAACATTATCTTGTCGCAGTTTTTGATCGTTGAAAGCCTGTGAGCGATTATAAAGCTCGTTCTGCCTTTCAACAGCTCCTGAAGCCCCTTTTGCAGTTCCTTTTCGGTCTTTGCGTCAATAGATGATGTCGCTTCGTCAAGGATAAGTATCTTCGGGTCGGAGATAAGCGTTCTCGCAAAGGATACGAGCTGACGCTGACCGCCCGAAAGCTGCGAGCCGCCCTCATACATCTCAGTCTTGTAGCCGTTTTCAAGTCCCATGATGAAATCATCGGCACATACCGTCTTTGCCGCCGCCCTGATCTCTTCCTCGGTGGCATCAAGCTTGCCATAACGGATATTGTCCTCTATAGTACCGGAGAATATGAAGCTGTCCTGCATCATTATACCCATCTTATCGCGAAGCGAATGTAGCGTAACCTTGCTTATATCGTTGCCGTCAATGTACACTGCGCCGCCTGTAAGGTCATAGAAACGTGAGAGCAGGTTTACTATAGTAGTTTTACCCGCACCTGTAGGTCCTACAAGCGCTACGCTCTCACCCGGCTTTACCTTAAAGCTTACATTTTCAAGGATATTTTTACCTTCTTCATAAGCGAATGTTACATTGCGGTATTCGACTTCACCATTGATATCAGGCATTTCGTAAGCGTCATCGGCATCCTTGACGTTAACAGGCTCGTCCATCGTTTCAAATATACGCTCAAGGTAAGCCACCGCATTTACAAAGTTATTATAAAGGCTGGCAATATTGATTATAGGCTGCCAGAAGCGTGAGGAATAGTTGCTCATTGCAAGTATCGAGCCGAGCGACACCGCGGGATAGCCTATAACGAGCAGTCCGACAAAGTACAGTGCCGAGTCTACCACCGCTCTTATATTATCGACCGAGAAGCTGACAAAGTTGTTTACCGTGACCGCTTTCATCCACGCCTTTCTGTAGGCTGTTGACAGTCTGCGGAATATGCCGAGGTTTTCGTTCTCCCTCGCAAAGCTCTGCGTTACACGCATACAGTTTATGCTTTCGGCAAGGTATGCGGTCTGGTTTGAGTTCTTGTTTGAAACCCCCTGCCATGCCCTTCTCTGCTTGTTTTTCAGTATTATCATAACAACGATAAATACAGGAACGCCCGCAAAGATAACAAGCGCCAGTCTTGCATCGACCGAGAACATAAAGATCGTTATGAATATAAGGTTGAATATTTCAAGAATGAAGTTGATTATGCCGTTTGTCAGCATATCCGATACATTATTTACATAGTTTACGACACGGACAAGTATCTTGCCCTGCGGTCTGTCGTCATAATATTGGAACGGAAGCTCCTGCAAATGCGCAAACAGGTCTTTTCTTATATCGTATATCATAAGCTGACCCGCTTTTGTCATAATGCGCTGACGGATATTTCCGAGCACAACGCTGACAATTATAGACAGCAAAAAGCCTATCGACAAAAATACTATATAAGGAATATCGCCGTCCGGTATCGCCACATCGACAGCCTCTTTTGTAAGCAAAGGGCCGATAAGCGCAACTATTGCCGATATTGCAGACAGCGAAAGTGCCAGTATCATCTTCCACTTATAACGCTTTACATAAACCATTGCACGTTTGAAATGCTTGAAATCAAATGGTGTTTCAAGTGTTTCATCAACGTCAAATTTATTTCTTGCCATTTAAACCGCCTCCTCTTCTGTACCGTTCTGGAGGGTGTAGATCTCATAGTAGTAGCCGCGCCGTTTCATCAGCTCATCGTGCGTACCGCACTCCTTGATACGACCGTCCTCAAGGATAATGATCCTGTCTGCGTATCTTGCGGAGGATGTACGCTGAGCTATGATGAGCTTTGTACACTCAAAATCAAGATTATTGAGGTTTTCCTGTATCTCTGCCTCTGTTTCCATATCAAGTGCGGATGTAGTATCGTCAAGTATCAGTATCGGCGGACGGATAGCCATAGCACGCGCCAGCGCTATTCTCTGCTTCTGACCTCCCGACAGACCTACACCGCGCTCGCCTATTATCGTTTCGTACTGCTCAGGCATCTTCTCGATAAATGTTGCGGACGCTAAATGAGCAAAGTTCTTTACATCTTCAAAAGGCAGATCCGACTTACCGTATGCTATATTTCCGTCAACCGTATCGGAGAACAGCAGGACTTCCTGAGTAGTCATACCGATATTCGCACGAAGTACATCGGGTTCGTAATCCTTTACGTTCTTTCCGTCAACATATACTCCGCCCTCCGACACATCATAAAACCTGGCGATAAGGTTCATAAGCGTTGTTTTGCCGGAACCTGTAGAGCCCATTATTACAATGGTTTCACCGTGTTTTATGTTAAGATCGATATTGTGAAGGACAGTAATATCACCGAACTTTGCCGATACATTCTTAAACTCGATATCACCTTTAAGACGGGGACGTTCGGCACTGTTATGATTGTTCACGATATTCGGGCGTGAATAATATACCTCGATAATCTTGGAAATACTAGCAAAGAAACGCTGTAAATCATTTATCAGCATACCGATATTTCTCATAGCATTTGCTATAGTCCACAGAAGTCCGGAGAATACTGTGTACTGAGCAATTGTAATTCTTCCGTTGATAACAAATATGCCGCCGACAAGCATCTGCACAGCCCAGAGAGCCTGCGCCAGTGTTTCTATGTAAGGCTGGAATGTAAGCCATACCATAGCCGCCTCCTGATTATGCTCGCAGTAATCCTTGTTATACTTGTCAAAGTCCTCTTTTTCGTAATCCTCACGGGCAAAAGCCTTTACAACGCGGTTTGCGGCGATATTCTCCTGCGCCTTTGTGTTAAGTCGCGAGAGCTTTTCACGCAGCACTACATATTTCGGTCCTACTCTTTTCGCAAACATACGAGTCACTATAAAGAGTATCGGAGTAAGCGCAAGTATGCAAAGCGTCATCAGCCAGTCAATCGTAAAAAAGTAGATCACGGTGAATAAGAACAATGCACCGCTTTCAACCACCATCATAATTATCCATGCGATAGAATGACGTATCATATCAAGGTCGCCCGTAAGCCTTGTTACAAGATCGCCCTTTGTATGAGTGTCAAAGAAGTGCATATCTTGATTTTGAATACGCTCAAAAAGCTCGTTTCGTACTTTTTGCAGAACGCCTTGTGATACTATCTCATAAAGAGTTTTTGCAAGGAATTGCAGACAGGTACGAACAAAAACGAATAATATCATCGCAACGCAAAGCAGTATCAGCAGATCGCGCTGATTTTCAATATTCTGCAAAGCGTCCGGAGAAGATATAAATATACTTATTATCTGCTCAACAATCATAGGTCCTGTAAGGAAAAACGACTGTATCACCACTGACAGACACAGTGCTACGGCGTAAACCGCACGGTAGCCTTTCATCTTTCCGAGCATCCATTTAAACCGGAACATTTCACCACACCTTTCCCGCTGTCGGTCATCATAAAGGTAAAAATATTTACCTAACATTCGACAGAACTTGGTAATCGTTTTCATATTTCTGTGCAAAGTCGTGTTTCAAACGCTCTGCGCAGGCTCTATTTCTTTTTGTAAAGCCGATATTACACGGAAAAATCGGTTTTGCTTTGGGTATTTTAGCACAATGTCGGCAGGCTGTCAAGGGGTTTTTTAAAATAATTGAAATATTTTCTCGGAGTTATGGTTTAAGTAAATTCCAGAGGCTGCGGTTAGCAATTTTAAGTAATTGCAAAAGTAAATTTAGCAAAGATATTTCGCTTAGCAGTATATAAAATGTGTGTTGTCGGATATGCTTTTGCTTACTTTGAAGTATCACACCTGAATCCTTGCGTATACTGCTTTATCGGGAATGACGGATATCTCAGATTTTATCGATTTTAAGGCAGTCGCAAGCTTGAACTTTTATAATAAAATTTCTTCTTTTCTATTGTAATAATCTTTGTTATATGGTAAAATTATGTATAGCAAATGAACATCACCACACGAAATACCCATTTCATTTCAGAAAGGAATATATATGAAAAGAAATCCGTTTTTACCTACCGCAATAACCACAGCAATAATCACATCTTTATTATTGACCTCGTGCCAATCCGGCAGAACAACAAGCACAGATAACCCTGACTCGAACGTGCAAAACAGCTCCGTGTCCGAAACCGAAAGCAAAGCCGATAATTCCGAAACTAAAAAGTCTTTACGCACCGTAACCGAAATTCCGTCGGGAGAGCTTTCGGACACCGATAAATTTCTAAGTGGGACATGGATCGATGAAAACGGCTTTGTGGCAAACTTTACCGATAAAGGCAGAACGGCAATATTCGACGAATTGGATATTATCGAGATCAGCGACCGTACCTCAGACAATTCTTCCGATGAAGAAATAAAAAAAGCCTGTATCACAGCGAAAGATGCAGATACGATAGAAATCAGCTGTGACGGTATACGCTATACAGCATATCACGTCTACAGCGTTAAAGGGCAGGAGCTTGCCGAAAATTTTGAAAACTCGGTCATCGGTGAATGGGTAACGTGTAACACAACCTATTGGCAGACGATAAATATAAAGAAATACAATTTTCTCTCAATGCTCAAAAGTGAGAGCGGCGATGATGCATACACAGTAGGACTTGACGGTGTAAAGCTGCGATCTGCTTTACTTGAAGATGCCAACGCGTTCGTAAGACTTGATGGCGAAAAGCTTAAATTGTATAACGTATACGGCAAGTATATCTCATCGGTAGAACTTGTAAGAAAAGACAGTGATGAATACAATGAGCTGACCGATGCAGGTTCTGCTATTAACGGCGTATGGGTAGATCCCGACGACCTGAACACAACACTCACATTCTTCGCAGGAAATTCGCTCACCGTAACAGGCAATGCTTTTAAAGAGGTGCTTGGCGAAAAATTCGACAGCCTTTCGGGAAAGGCCTATGACATATCCGCAAAATACAAGAGCGATATTATAAATGTTTATTCAGGCGATGATACCTTGTTCAGTATCGTTATGTACGGAAGCGATATACTTGCCGTTTTCGCAGACAGCAGCGACCGCTATCCGCAGATTCTCTTCTACCGTGAAAACAGCGATGAGATAAAAAGAGCAAAGGAAATGCAGAAGCTGAAAAAAGAAAAAGCCGATTTGCTGAGCGCCTATCCCGATAACGATAACTGGCTGAACAACGCCGAATGCGGCGACATATTATCCCTTGCGGATAAGGATCATATCGACAAGTGTGTCCAAAACGGATATTTTACCGCAGGAACGCCGCAGGAGCTTGCGAGCTTTGTTTACTATGTGAACACTCAGCCTGTAGAGCAGGGTCAGCTTTCGCTCGTCCTTACAGCCGATATTGACCTTTACGACTATAAATGGGCGCCTATGGGCTGGAGCGGAGGCGGCAATTCAGACCATCCGTTTTCATTTTGTGTATACGGCGAAAATCACAAGATAACGTATATGACGATATATTCGGACTACAGCAACGCAGGCTTTATCGGCTGGGGAACGGTGTGCGGTGTGTTTGATCTTGATATTGAAAATGCCATTGTAACAGGCGATGACAATGTCGGCGTTCTCACGGGTCAGGCTATTATGGGAAATTACCGAAACTGCCACGTCAGCGGAACGGTAAACGGAAGCAGTGCAGGCTCACTGCTCGGCTATGAGGCAAACTGCGATAAAGAAAACTGCACCGCAGATGTTGAGGTAAACGGCAAGAAATTTGATTTCCTTTCGTGGAACGAACAGCAGAAAAGCGAGATAAAAATAGACGATCCCGTTACAATAACGATAGACGAAAACTACACTGTTACGCGCCCGGAGGTAACAAATTATACCAATCTCGGCTGGATGGTATATGAGGATGGTAAGCAGATGCTGCACAGAAATGCAGAGGACGAGCTCAGCTATTGCTATTTCGGAAATGAGCCGGGTCACAGCTATGAAATTTATCTCTCGGCATACGTCAAGGGTCAGTATGTGCCGATAAGCAATATTATCAAGTATACGGTGAAATAAGCCGAAAATTTTACAAGGGTTGTGTCACAACCCCTCAGTTTATAGAAAAATTTATTTTTAAAAGAAATAGAGTAAATTCTCTATCCCTATTCCCAAAGGGGCTGTGACACAACCCGGAAAAGAAAAAAGTGAGTCGAAGAGCAAAAAATAGTGCGCTTGGCTCGCTTTTTTGGTATAGTACACTTCTGTTATACCGTTTTAGTACTTAACTATGATAGCAGGCTACCGATAGCACCTTTTGCGGGATAGCACTTCTCGGGTTCGCTATTCCATTTGATAACGTTGCTGCTATGTGCGAGGGAGACAACCAAAGGGACTAGGGTGAGTCTGAGCCTTGCGTACGCAAGGCTCGTGCACTCCACTAAAGTTCCGTTGGACTTAAGCAGCCCAGTGAAGCAAAGCGGAACGTCCGAGTGCTTGCGAAAGCAAGACTCAGCCCTATACCCTTAGGTTTTCTCCCTCGCGCTCCCACTTTCCTTACTCACACCCGTACCCCGCAAGGGTGTTGGCGATAAGACACACAAACGACTGAGTTTTAAAAGTTTGTATAAGCGGGTCGCTGACGCTCACTTAGTCCCATTTTAGTACAGATATCTCAGGATAGTAGCGTTCTTTTTGGATAGTCGGTGATAATTCAGTTGCACCGATATGCTCACGAAATTATTAACAACTTGGATGTACGGAAGCTGTTTTCAGCAATGTTTCCAGTATATTTATTGTTTTGATGTTTTACAATATATTGTATTGTTGTTTTAATGTAATTTGATAAGCTGAAGAATTGTGTCACAGTCCCCTATTTTTCTTGGGCTGCCGCCCCTAGTCTCTGTCGGGAGCTTTGCCCCTGCGACCCTATTTAAAAATTTTTAAAGGTTTTTTGACAGTCTGAAGAATTGTGTCACAGCCCCTTGATTTTTGCACCAAAAAGTAGTACAATTATTGTGTGAAACTGTATCTCCGCTTAAAACGCGGAAATTGACATAAAGAAAGGATTACAGCATGACTATAAAGACATACTTTCTTAACGAAGAAAAGACGGTATATTTAAAGGCGTATATGCTTGACAACGTTGAAGGTCTGCCGTTCTGTGAAAAACGTCCGGGCATTCTCATTCTTCCCGGAGGAGGATATGAATATTGCTCCGCAAGAGAGGGCGAACCTGTTGCTATGCACTATCTCGCCGAGGGCTATAACGCTTTTGTACTTATATACAGTTGCAATGCACGACACCCTGCCCCGCTTCTCAATGCTTCATATGCTATCCTGAAATTAAGGCAGAGATGCGAAGAGTTCGGCATAGATCCGAACAAGCTCGCGGTATGGGGCGCAAGCGCGGGTGGACACCTTGCCGCTTGTACTGCTACAATGTGGCAAGATCCTTCAATATACAAGGCGCTCGGCTGTAAGCCCGAGGATATCCGTCCCGATGCGGCGATACTCAGCTACCCTGTTATCAGCGGTACGACAAATCCGCACAAGGGTTCGTTTGACGTACTGCTCGGCAAGGACGCTTCAAGAGATGAGCTGTCAAAGCTGTCTATTGAAAACCGCGTAACACCAAAGACACCGCCGATATTCTTATGGTGCACCGCAAACGATGACTGCGTTCCCGCACAGAACAGCCTTGTTATGGCTAAGGCTTGCGTATCAAATAAAGTACCCGTTGAACTGCATATGTTCGACTGCGGTCCTCACGGACTTTCGACCTGCGACAAGGTAACAGGCTGGAACGAGGCTTTCTATCTTGACAACTGCAAGCAGTGGATAAAGATGTCCATTGACTTCCTTGCAAAGTACCTCGGAGTCTGAGTAAAAGCAAACTATAAATCAAGCCGTAACGAAACGGCAGAATATAAACAAAAGAAAGAGGCATAAAAATGAGCAAAGTACCTTTCACCACCAAGGAAAAGCTGGAGGAGATAATCAAGGAGATCCCCACGCCTTTCCACATTTACGATGAAAAAGGAATAAGAGAAACAGCAAGAAAGCTGTATGACGCATTCTCATGGAACAAGGGTTTCAGAGAATATTTTGCCGTAAAGGCAACACCCAATCCCTACCTTATGGAAATACTTAAGGAAGAGGGCTGCGGCTTCGACTGCTCAAGCTACACGGAACTTATGCTGTCCGATAAGGTGGGCGCTAAACAGCATGATATAATGTTCAGTTCAAACGCTACTCCCGACGAGGACTTCAAGCTCGCTTACAAGCTCGGCGCTATAATTAACCTTGACGATTTCACGCATATAGATGTACTCGACAAGCTGACAGGTATCCCCGAAACCATCTGCTGTCGTTACAATCCCGGCGGTGAATTCAAGACAAGCGAAAAGGGCAATGTAATGGATACCCCCAAGGACGCAAAGTACGGTATGACCCACGAGCAGATAATCGAAGCATACAAGATACTTAAGGAAAAAGGCGCAAAGCGTTTCGGTATGCACGCATTCCTTGCAAGCAACACGCTGACAAACGAGTATTACCCCGTACTCGCGGGTATTCTGTTCAGAACAGCTGTTGAGATCAAGGAAAAGACAGGCGTACAGTTAAGCTTCATCAATCTGTCCGGCGGCGTGGGCGTTCCTTATAAGCCCGACCAGCCCGCAAACGATATAAAGGTTATCGGTGAGGGCGTACGCAAGGCTTATGAAGAGATACTCGTTCCCGCAGGTATGGGCGATGTTGCTATCTTCACTGAGCTTGGCAGATATATGCTTGCTCCCAACGGTGCGCTTGTTGCAAAGGCTATTCGTGAAAAGCACATCTACAAGGAATATATCGGTCTTGATGCTTGTGCCGCTAACCTTATGCGTCCTGCCATCTACGGTGCATATCATCATATTACGGTCATGGGCAAGGAAAATCAGCCCTGCGACCACAAGTACGACATTACAGGCGGTCTTTGCGAAAACTGCGATAAGTTCGCCGTTGACCGTATGCTTCCTAAGATTGATATAGGCGATATAATCTATATCCACGATACAGGCGCACACGGTTTCTCGATGGGCTACAATTACAACGGTAAGCTCCGCAGTGCCGAGGTCCTTCTGAAGGAGGACGGCTCGTTCAAGCTTATACGCCGTGCAGAAAAGCCCGAAGATTATTTCGCTACTTTTGATTTTTCGGATAAGTACAGCTTTTCAAAGTAATTAAACTGAATATCGGGGCAGATGACGGGAGTTGTCTGCCCTTTTGATTTATTTACGATACGATGAAATGTCATGACAAAGGAGAATATATATGAACGTAACTTTTAAACCGACAGGTATGTACTCGCCTGCGCAAAATCAAATCAATCGGCAGACTGCGCAGAATAAAACAGGTGCAGATGAGAAGCAGAAAGCACAGAAAAGCACTACCTCCGAAGACGCTCGCGCCGAGGAAAAGACAAGGCTTGAACAGCTGAGAGAGCAGAAAAAGCAGGAATATGACAACGCAATGAATCAGCTTGAGCAAATGCGTGAAGCAGAAAAACAAGCTGAAAAGAGCGGTAAGAAATTCACCGATTACGGCAAGCTCCTTAAGATAGCCATGCGGATAATGAACGGCGATAAGGTGCCTATGGCAGACAGGAAAAAGCTTGCCGAGGAGATGCCGGACTTATACAAGCAGGCGATACTTATGCGCCGTCTTGATAATGACAAGCCGAAGAAATACAAGAGCGAATATGAGGATGATAAGGATAAAACCACTGTTGAGAAAATGCTTGACGGTATGGACGGAGCGGATGATGCTTCCGATATTATGAACGATCTGATCGGAGCGTCAGAAAAATAATACACGAAAGGAACAATATGCAGGACAAACGACAAATCAACATAGATGTTTTTGATGATACAATGGAACAGTATAAGAGCAATGCCGTACTTAAGGCGGCTGTGAGCAATTCTATCGCAAACCAGAAATTTACGGGAGCGAATGAAGCGGTGGATTTGCCGCAGTCGAAAGGATATTCACCGACAGTTACAGTAAGCGGTAAACGTTCGCTTGAAGCGGCTGTTGAATACGCAAAGCAAGGTATGAAGACCTGTGTACTGAACTTTGCTTCGGCAAGTAACCCGGGCGGCGGTGTAACACACGGTTCTTCGGCTCAGGAGGAAGCTATCTGCCGTTGTTCAACGCTATATCCTTGTCTTAATTCAGGCGATATATGGGGTTGCTTTTACACTCCGCACAGAGCCGCAAGAAATCCGCTGTACAATGACGACTGTATCTATACGCCCGATGTATATGTTATTAAGAGCGATACAAGTGTACCGAAGCTGTTACCCGAAAGCGAATGGCAGAAGGTGAACATTATCACCTGTGCCGCTCCCAATCTGCGTCCGAAGCCGAGCAACAGTATGAACCCGGGAGCAGGCGATAAGCAAGCGAAAGTGACCGATGAAGAGCTTGCGGAGCTACTTTGCTCAAGGATACGCAGGATATTTGAAATTGCGGCGGCAAACGATAACGAAGCGCTGATACTCGGCGCTTTCGGCTGTGGTGCGTTTATGAACCCGCCGGGCGTTGTAGCAAAGGTGTTTGCGGAGCAGTTAAAGACATTCGGAAGTTATTTTAAGGCGATAGAATTTGCGGTATTCCATACCGAGCGCGAAGCGCAAAATTACAACGCTTTCAAGGCAGTTATAAAATAGTCTATATTCCCCTTAAGGGTTTTAATTCAGGAGGTATATCTATGAAAACTTTACTTGATGTATGCAAATTTCTGAAAGCCGCAGGTACATATTATCTTGCGACTGTTGACGGTGACAAGCCGAAGGTAAGACCTTTCGGTACGGCTCACATCTACAACGGGAAGCTGTATATACAGACAGGTAAGAAAAAGGCTGTATCGCATCAGATAGCCGCAAATCCCAATGTTGAGATATGCGCTATGGCTGACGGTGACTGGCTGAGAATTGAAGGCGAGCTTGTCGAGGACAACGACCGTGCGGCCAGGGTTTCTATGCTTGAGGCTTACCCTGAGCTTAAGGCTCTGTATGATGCTGATGACGGCAATACGCAGGTGTTTTACTTTAAAAATGCCACCGCTACCCTGTCATCGTTCACAAAACCGCAGGAAGTTGTCAAGTTCTGATTTAAATTATATTTTCTTAAGGAGTGATTACATTGGTAATCTGTGCCATCATAGCTCCATGCAAGGCTTAGCGGATAACCGCATGGAGAAAACTTAATACATTATCCGCTGACCTTGCTTTTTTTGAAAACATAAAATATAAGGAGCAAGGTTATGAATAAAAATAATGAAAGTAAGAGTTTCGGGCAGTTTATACTGCTTTGGCTCACTCAATCACTTTCCGCACTGGGAAGTGCTATGACAAGCTATGCGCTTGTACTTTGGCTGTATTGAAAAAGACGAAACACCGAGGGATTGCATTATTCGTGAGTGCTACGAAGAATTAGGAATTGAAGGTGCTGCTTTTAAATACCTTGGATTGATGAAATTTCTTATGATGCCAGACTATTTTTCTTCCAAGGAACGCATTGAATATGGTGGTCTGTATGGTGTTACCCTTGAAAATATGACCATTGAAGAAATCTATCATCAAATAAACGATCGTGCTGAGATAGTCAAGTTGGCGTTTTACAAGGATATTAAGGATAAAGAGCCGATTGCTCCTATTGATGAGAAGCTGTTGGAATACTATATCAAATAATACTGAGGTAATTTCAAATGAAAATAACAAAACCCGAAATGATTATTTTTGACTATGGACATACTTTGCTTTGCGAGCCTGATTGGAATTCTGACAGAGGAAACGTCGAACTTATGAAATACATAGTGAAAAATCCAAACAATTGCACGATTGAAGACATTCGGAGTGAAGTAAATAAGATATTCGGAGAAATTGAAAGTGTAAGGAATACTCTTGGATATGACATTCCAGCAAGAGTCGGAAACCGCCTTGCATTCGAACATTTGGGCATAGAATTTTCATTGACGCCTTTGGATCACGAAATAATTTTTTGGACTGCTGCTTCACAAGGAGCAATTATGCCTTATGCAGATGAAATGATAGATTATCTTAATCAAGCAGGTATTCGTACTGCGGTAATCAGCAACAATGCGTGGTCAGGCGAAGCAATAAAGGAGCGTTTTGACAGATTACTCCCTAACAATCGGTTTGAATTTATAATATCCTCCTGTGATTATATGATACGAAAACCCGATAAGCGTCTATTTGAAATTGCATTGATGAAATCCGGATTGACATCTAACAAGGTGTGGTATTGCGGGGATAGCTACTCAAATGATGTTGTCGGTGCAAATAACGCAGGAATTTTTCCTGTTTATTATAGCGATACAAATAATAATGCCAATGCCGACTTTGAATATTTGAGCGTAAGGGATTGGCGGGAAATGATAGAAACTTTGGAGAATTTATAATGAATGTTAGAATAATAAACACAGATGAAATAAAGCTGTTGTTTCAACTCTTTGATTATAACGACCCAGATGAAATGATTGCTGAAAACACAAGAGATATTAACAAGGGAAAAATTGATATATTCGGATTGTTTCAAGATGGTAACCTGATAGGCGAGATCTATGTTGCCTATGTTCATAGCGATGAAAGATTTGCTGTAAGAAATAAGCGTGTTTATCTATTTGCTTTCCGTGTTCATGAAGATTTTCAAGGCAAAGGATATGGTCAGTTTTTGATGAACGAGGTAGTTTCCATACTTTCAGAAAAAGGCTATTCCGAATTTACAATAGGCGTTGAAGATGATAATGAAATGGCTATACACATATATTCAAAGCTAGGATTCACACAGTTGATTGGCAGGATAAGCGAGAAGTATCAGGGCGATAGCTATGAGTATGGGTTGTATTTGAGGTCTTTATAAGGGATTATTATGAAAGTAATGGTTTTCGACATATGCGGACCTCTTATGAAATATAAGAATATGCTGCTTTCGTGGCTGGATTTCTACAAGGACGGTTTCCGTTACGTCCGCAAGGAACTTGCTTCGAATATAATTAAAAGATAATAATATCGTACATATCAAGGGTGTATTAAAATGAAAGTTTCTATTTTTTATTCGTGGCAATCTAATCTACCTAATAAAACTAACAGGAGTTTTATTCAAGCTGCAATAGAGGTCGCTCTTAAAGAAATTAACAAGGATAATAGAATTGTTGCTTGCATAGATAGAGACACCAAAGATGAATTGGGAAGTCCAGATATTCGCACCTCAATTTTCAACAAGATCAATCATAGCAAATTTTTTATATGTGATATTTCTATAAACGAAAATCAAATGCCAAACCCAAATGTTCTTATAGAATTGGGATATGCAATCAAAACATTGGGGTGGAGTAAAATAATATGCTTGTTTAATTCTCAAACAGGTAAAATAGAAGATTTACCTTTTGATATTAATCATAACAGAGTAACAGCATATACGCCCAATTCAGAGAATAAAAAACATATTTCCGAAATTATTTCTCTAAATATAAGTGATTTATTTAAAAAGGGTCAACTTTATAATCCTATTGAAGACCATATAAAAAAGAAAATCGATTATATCATTCTTAAAATTGCTCGCAACATTGTTAATATATTCGATTTTGAGAAGGATATTAATTTATCTGTACGTTTATCAGAATTAGATGAGTTATCAGTTGAACAGATGGCATATACCCTTTCCCAAACAAAAACCTTAGGATTTTATTATCTCTTTGATTATGAAGAGTCACAAAACAGCTTAGAGAAAATACTCGATCAACTATTGAGCTGTAATTACTTTAAAGATGGATGGAAAGAAGCTGTCATAGAGTTAATTGATTGGATTGATATGTGGAATCATACGATTGACCCTCATTTTTCTCCTAATCTTTTTAAAGAAATAACAGAGAGCATATATATAATAAGAGATATGTACAGCGAAAATTCTCAAAATCCGCCGAGGTCCGTTATTCTTTTAAAGCACATTGATGATAATAAGTATTCAGTTGTTCAAGGAGGTTCTTTGTGTAATTGCAATTACGAAAACGCCTCAAAACAGGTTGTAATTCAAGATTGCTATGGGTATATTATAGCCAAAAGAATAAAAGAACTGTTCACAATAATTGATTTGTGGCTAGAGGAATCCGGAAGCGAAATAATCCTTGACCCACACTATTACGTTATTAAATAGATTATTACATAAAGGTGATTTAAATCCGCTTATAATCACAGGTTAGTCACGGTTCTCAAACCACGTTGCTAAACAACTAAAAAAGCTCGGTAGCTTGTGAGTTTACAATCTACTGAGCTTTTTTGATCTGCTGTATTTGTCTTTAACTTGGTTTTGAATACTTCTTTATGGGACCCTGTCTAACAAGAGCGGAGTTTTTCTGTATTTCGGTTCTTGGTTTTCCCATCATTTATTACAGAGCCTATAAAGATCAGCCCCGTTTACCAAAAGATAAACGGGGAATTTTTATATCATAATTCAAAAACGTTTTACAGCATAATAGTACATTCCCATACCGATAGCTCCTGTAATTACCTCGGTCAGCGGAAATGCAAGCCATGCGTAATCCAGACCGATAAACGAGAATATCCAGAATAACGGCACCAGACAGATAAGCTGACGTAATACGGAAAGGAACGTACTGGTCTTGGAATAACCTATCGATTGAAAGAAAACCGGTGTCATAAACGAAAATACGGCGGGGATAAAGCTTGCTCCTATCAGTCGGAAACCCACTGCGCCTATGCTTTTTACCGTTTCGCTCTGAGTAAACAGCCCTATAAGCTGAGTGGGGATAAGCTCAAACGACAATACGCCGAGTATCATAAATACACCGGAAATTATCAGTGAGTTGCGGAAAATCCTTCTGCATCTGAGATAATCTCCCGATGTATAATTGTAGCTGAGTACAGGTACTATGCACGTCTGCAAGCCCAGAAGCGGAATAAAGAAGAACGATTGCAATTTATAATAAAGTCCGAGCACGGTCACAGCCTCGTCGCAAAATCCCGCAAGTATAATGTTCAGAATTGCTATGTAAACAGTGTAAAGCGCTTGCATACATATTGAGGGATAACCGAGCTTGTATATGCTTTTTGCGATAGACGGGATACGCTTTATTTCAGGCGGCTTTCGTGCGCCTTTTACTCCGACGATAGCTGCCGCGGCTATCTGACCTGTAACGGTCGCTATTGCCGCACCTTTGATCCCAAGTCCTGCAGTAAAGATAAGCAACGGATCAAGAACGATATTTGTTACCGCCCCCACGATCTGAGCGAGCATAGGCAGCTTCATATTTCCTTCCGACTGAAGTACCTTTGTCCAGTTTCCTTCAAGGAAAAGTCCTATGCTTCCTATGCTTACTATCATACCGTACTCGTTTGCGTACTGCATTGCAACAGGCGACTGAGCTGATATAGCAACATATGATCCCATAAACGCTATTGATATTGCAGAGATCAGTGCCCACATTATCACTGCGAGCACAGTTCCGACACCTGCCGTATGATCTGCGCCTTTTTCGTCCCTCAGCGCATACTGCTTTGCCATAAGCGTATTGGTCCCAACTCCCGTACCGACCGCAAGAGCTATTATGATAAGCTGAACGGGATAGATAGCCGACAGGGCGGTCAGACCGTCATCGGAATACTGTCCGACAAACAGACTATCGATTATATTGTACATTGCCTGTATCAGCTGAGCCAGCATTATTGGCGGAGCGATACGGAGCATTATCTTCCACACGCTTTCTGTTCCGAAAAATTCAGGGGAAACGGATCTTGCTTTTTCTGCCAAAAAATAACCTTCTTTTCTTGATCACTCGACGTATGATTATAGCACTTTATCAGGAAGATTTCAAGACAAAACCGGGAGATTTATAAAAAGAACCACCGTATGCCGCAGCATACGGTGGTAACTCCCCCGATCAACAAGGAGATCATACTCTTTCTAAAACGGTGAAGCCTGCGTTAAAACGGATAGTGCCGTCTTCCGCTTCCTTTATTTCAGCAAATGAAGAAACAGGCTCGTCCATAACAGTACCGTTTATTTTTGTATCATAGAATAACTTACCGTCTTCTTCCTTCCACACGGTAGTGTCGATTACTCCGTAGTTATCTTTTATCTTAGCTCCCTGCTCCTTTGCCTTTTCCATCATTTCTTCCGGAATAGGCATCATTGTTTCAACCGTGCCGTCTTCGCAAAATTCGTAAATAAAAGATGCCTGCTGCATATAATCGTTAAGCAGATCCTCGTCAGTGATATACTTCGGGAAGTCTTCAACCGCTACGAAAATCATTTTACCCGGTTCGGGATAAACCGGCAATTCTTTAACTTTCCATTTACCAATAAGATTCATACTATTCATCCTTTCATACTCTGAATTTTCCTGATTTATGCGAACATAAGCCGTTACAGCTTATGCCCAGGGGTCTGCGGATTTGGGTGTGCGTATACCTGTAAGCAGGTACTGCTCCCATAAGAACCATTTGCCGTCGCCCTTCATACGCAGTTTTATGGGTCTTGGGCTGTCTGCGCCGCCGCAAGGAATAAACAGCTTCATATAGCCCTGCTCCTCGCCTGAAACGTGTGTGCTCTGCACTGTTACTCTGAACGGTTCTGAAGGCGTGTAATCATTATCCGGTGTTGCTCCCTCAAAATATGAGAACGGGATATAGGTCTTTCCGTCACGGAAACGGTCATTGAGGAATGAAATTTCAGCGCCGTTTAGCGGGCGCGGTCCTCTCAACCAGTTGAGCATTTCCGTACCGATATTTTTGTCCGCCGCATAAGCGCAAAGTGCGCATACTGTAAGAGCGGCAGTTTTGAACGGCGAATCAAGATTTGCCTCAGGCAGTGCCTGCATTTGTGCAAGACTTTCCGGAAGTGCCGTGAATGTAAATGTTTCGCTCTTATTGCCCAAAGACATTGCGGCATTGTTTACCGCACTTCCTACAGCGCTTGCCGCTGTGTTTTTAAGTCTGTCAAAAAGTCCCATTATATTCCTCCTGTTTCATCTTTATTTAAGCTTATCAGCTTTTTTACCTTATAATTATTGTTTGCATATTTACGCAGTTGACTATCGTCATATCTTATTAACAATATAGCAGACTGTAGTGTTATCCCTGCAAAATCAGGAAGCCTCTTCCTCTCCGTACTTTTCTGCCAGAGCATAAAACAAATCCTTAACATTTTCGCTGACCTTGCATTCTGCATTAAGATTAGTGCCGTCTGCAAACTTCAGGTTGCTCGAATACATCGTTTCATCGCATACAAAAACCACACGGCTTAACGGTCTTGGTCGGTATTTCTTGATCTTATCCGCAAGATCGCTTTCCTCTGCCGCTTTGATTACGTTTTCTGCTTCTTCCTGCGTTATCTCACGGTTATCCGATTTGACTCTTTCTTCTTTGTCGCTTACCGAGCAATTACAGCTGAACAGCCATTTATCACCGCTTTTAACAAGATCGAAGTTATAGCTATAGGTGTAACACATATGACCGCAGGACGCATAGATCTCAATTACATCATTATAATTGTATTTTTTCATTCTTTCAAAAAAGCCCATATACTCCGCCCCTTTTTTAAACTCATTTCTGCATACAGACCTTGCCTTTAGTGTATTTCTCAGCCAGCTTTATAAAAGCAATGCAATTATTTATCTGAGGTTATTATACCATACCGTTCCAATTATGCCATTACCCAAATGGGTAAATTATAAGTAAATGCTGAAAATTTATGTCAAAATCCGTTAACAATCAGTTTTTTTGAGGTTACAACTGCGGCAAGCTTGGTCTTTGAGGAATAACCTGTTTTAGAAAGCATACTGCTGACGTGCGCCTTGACGCAATCGGGAGTAACGCAAAGCTCCTGTGCCATCTCCTTATATGTCATACCTTCCACAAGAAGACGCAGAACTCTGATCTCGGCATCGGAAAACTCGTAACTGGTAGCGTTACCGACCGATACTTCCGGCATTTTGTCGGGATATACGCACTCCCCGTCTATCGTCCTCGTTATAACGCTGAGCAGCTCTTCTGTGCTTGCATCTTTGAACCAGATGCTTTCAGCCCCGACATTCCTCGCCTTATCAAGATAGCAGTAATCAAGCATAGATGTTATGATGATTATTTTTATTGTCGGAAAGCGTTTCTTTATCTTTTCTGCAGCGACAAATCCGCTTTCGTCATTTTCTGTGCAAATATCCATAAGTATCAGGTCGATATCGCTCCGCATACAGTATTGCTCGGCAAGTGCAGCACAGGACAGAGAGCCTGCAAGTCTGAGGCCGTCTGTCTGTGTAACCATATTTTCAAGGCTTTCCCTTATCATTTTCTGATCTTCAACTATCAGTACCTGCGTCATAGCGTTACCTCCTTTTTAAGCGGGAAAGATATTACAAGCTCAAAAAACGGATATGAGTTTATGTTCATTGTCCCGCCGCTTTTTTCTATTCTGTCACGAAGCGATGAAAGACCGCCGCCCTCCGTAACGGTACTATCCGGAGCTCTTCCGTCATTTGACAAGGCTATCCATTGTCTTCCGCCGCATTTACTGCATTTTACATTCAGATTTGCTGCGCCTGCATGACGTACTGCATTTGACGCACACTCTCTGACCGCTGTGATGAATATCTTGTTATAAAATAAATCGGGAATATCTCCGGTAATATTTATTTCAATCCCGAGAACAGAAGACGTTTCTTTCAGCTGTTCCGATATATCATAGCTGTATGTACCGCTGTTCTTTTCGTTATCCCTCATAAGAAGCCTGACCGCATTTTTCCACACAGTAAGGTCAAGTTCATTTGTCGGACGGTTATTGTTAAGCAAACTGCGGGTCGCGATCACGCTCCTGCCTATATCATCATGAACACGGATCTTCATACCGAGTATTTCTTCCTCGCGTATGACCGTTCTGATGTTCTCGGTCAGCTTTCTCATACGCTCGCCCGCCCGTTCGAGCTTTCTGCTTGTTTCTTCGAGTTTTAACCTGTATGCATACAATTCGTCTACATCTGTAGCGGTTATCTGCGTATAACAGTCTTCGTATTCATCAATAACGATATCCGGTCTAAAACGCCATGCTTTACCGTCGACCATAATGACTGTGCCGCCCGAGCTTCTTTCTTCACCGAGCAAATTAAATATGTCGTCTATATATCGGATATCGTTCCCGCTGATCTCATACACAAGCTTATTCATCTGTGTATTACATAATGTAACCATACCGTTTCTGTCAAAAAAGCATATACCGATAGGAAGATTATCGAATGCTTCTTTTACAGCTCTTCTGAGCCTGAATTTTCTGCCTATGTCAAACATTTTTCCGCCTCCCCGGTATATGTTATCTGCCACTCTCCGTCATCATCGCGCACTGCGCTTATCCTGCTGCCGTTTAATATGCTCAGATCGGATACGGCATCGGATATTACAGTCATTTTACAAGCGTTTTCGCTACGGTTTATAACAACGTTGACTGCAGTTATGCTTTCAAGCGACAGCTCCAGAATTTTCTCAAAAGTATCAAACATTTCAGTGATAGTACACGATGGCAAAGGAGTATCCGCTTTTATATCAAGCCCACAGGTAACGCCGTACAATTCAAGGTTGTCAATCAGTTCGCGAAATGCAAGATAAAGCTCTGTTTCACTTATCATATCGGATTTCTCGGAGAGGAATATTAGATTATTTCTTCGTTTCAGATATGCGCCTATTATCACCATTCTGCCAAGAAGCTTTTTACGTTCATTCTCATTTTCTTCCAATTCAAATCTGTCAATAAGACTGTTCAGAGCTTTTATCTGACCTGCGGTATCTTTCTGTATTCGGTCGTATATCCTATCTCTTTCAAGAATATGGGCTTCTCTGTTCTTAAGCTCATATTCTTCACATAAAAGATCATATTCCTCCTTCAGATCATCTTTCATTTCAGCCAGCTTTTCGTTGATCTCCTCAAGTTCTGACAGATCATCAAACCAAAGGACATGACCGCCCTTGATCTTTGTTGATGAAAGGCGTTTACCGCGGCTTATTGTTACCGGCATTTTTTCCGCAGACCTCATCTCCTCTTTAGACAGCATTTCCGCACAGTCCGATGCCAGCAAAACATTGTAATCATCATCGGTTATCAGCGTCTGAAGCGTACACGGACATAACAATTCGATATAATGGGTATTGGAACGAATCAGCCCACTGTAAATACAACATTCAAATGTAAGCATTATCAGCAGACTTGCTGTAATCGTCATATCACCCGAGATCTTATGCAATATCGTGCCGCTTGATATTGCACCGCAAGCATATAAAACACTGTATATTACCATCAGAGCTACAGGAATGACAGGCAGAACGATCATTTTTTTGGTCTTTGGTATGCGGCATTTGTATATCAACACCGCAAGAGCGCTGACAGTGCAGAAAAGTATAAAAATAGCAATAATGCAGTATCCGAACGAATAACTGTAATCACTGTCGCTCCACACCTGTACATTTTCCGGGAACTTGAAAACGAAGCAATGATAATCGTTTGTAAGCACTGTTGCAACCAGTATGGCAGAAAATGAAAACAACAATATCTTAACTCCGGATATTTGATAATTTTCCGATTTTTCCAATGAAAGAGTAACTAAAAGCGAAAGCACGGGAATAAATATCATAGGTATATAGTAAGAATACCACAGCAAGCGGATAACTGTAGGGTTTTCAACAAAAATGAATTTTACGGTTCTGACCAGTACCCAAAAAACTATAAGAAACGAAATGGCTGTCATAAACCGCTTTGCCTGCACCTGCACTATACGCTTTCTTAGCATAACTCCCCACCACAAAAACAATACGATGTATATTAAGCTTCTGCAGATCCGTAATACAGGAATTTCGGCAAGTCTGTCAAAGCACCGACACAGCGCCGCACATATTACTACAAGTACAACGATCGCAATATTCAATATCGTATTTCTGTTTATTTTACGTTTCATACGCTCACCCCTGTTTTCAGTATAACATATAAAAGGCGGGTTTTCAATAAATGTAAACAAAAAAGCGTTTGTCAACCTTCACGGTCAACACACGCTTATTTTATATTAAAACATACTATGCGTAATTGCACAAGTCGATATGTTTAAATTTTTAGTTTATAATGCTTTTTTTATTTTACCGAGCGCGCCTTTTTCGAGCCTTGATACCTGCGCCTGGCTGATACCTATTTCATGTGCTACTTCTACCTGTGTTTTTCCACGGAAAAAGCGGAGTTTAAGAATATTCTTTTCTCTGTCATCAAGCCCTATTATTGCCTCTTTCAAAGCAATTTCGTCAAGCCAGTTCTTATCATCGTTATTGTCGCCTATCTGATCCATCATATATATTGTGTCGCCCGATTCAGAAAAAACAGGCTCATACAGCGATATCGGATCGCTTACTGCCTCAAGTGCAATTACTACGTCCTCACGCTTTGCGTCGATCTCCTTTGCTATCTGCTCTATCGTCGGTTCTTTCGAGTGTTCGTTAGTCAGCTTCTCCCTTGCCTGCATAGCTTTATATGCAAGGTCCCGCATTGAGCGGCTGACACGGATCGAGCCGGAATCGCGCAAGTACCGACGCAATTCGCCCATTATCATAGGCACGGCATACGTACTGAACCTGACATTAAAATCAGGGCAAAAATTGTCAATTGCTTTCATAAGCCCTATACAGCCGACCTGAAACAGATCGTCAGCGTTCTCCCCCCTGCCGGAAAATCGCTGTATAACGCTCAGTACAAGGCGGAGATTGCCGTTTATAAGCTCTTCTCTGGCATTAGGATCTCCGTCACGCATTTTTTGCAGAAGTTCCATCTTTTCAGACTCCTTGAGCACCTTTAATTTTGCTGTATTGACACCGCTTATCTCAACCTTGTTGTAATACAAAAAACCACCGCCCATGCTTTCATTTTCCAATAAAAGTATGGGCGGATAGCCTTAAATATATACTGTCATTTTTTGGAGAACAATGACGGTTTAAGCAGTGACATAAATATCTTCTTCAGCCTCAGGAGTAATGCTGTGCTTTACTCTATCCTGAACTTCAGCTTTTTTAGCGTTATTAAATCTGTCAAGTGTACCAACAAGATATCCTGTGATACGGCGGATGCGATCAAACGGAATTTCACCGAAATGATATGTAAGATCGACATAATCACCGTCAAGATTTATATCAAGTTCGGTTACCAGTTTTCCCGGATTAGCTTCAATCGCATACTGAACATAGGCATCTATCTCTTTCTGATCAAGCGTGCCGTTCTTTACATTTACTTTTACCATAATTATCTTCCTTTCAATTTACTGTATATAAAAGCAGTAAGTACATTCGTTTGTTGTTTTTAAATTATACCACAACATATAGTGTTTGTCAAGAGAAAAAAGCACAATTTTTTGTAAAAAAATAAAGTATGTAATTATCCGAGTAAGCTACACAACGCAACTTTCACGGATAATTCACGTTTCATTCCGGGTAAACTCCTCCCAACACAAAATATTACCACATTTTTCTTATTAAAGTAAGTTCCACTCAAATTACCACTGTGGAACTTACTTTGGGAATTTGCTCTGAAGAACTTTTTTCAAAAAGTTCTTGACAATGCAACTAAAATATGATAAAATATTTAAGTCGTGGAAAGATGGCTGAGCTGGTCTAAGGCGCACGATTGGAAATCGTGTAACGGCTAATACCCGTTCGAGGGTTCGAATCCCTCTCTTTCCGCCATACGACGCTGAACGTTCAGCGTCGTTTTTATATACGGGTATGGTGGAATTGGCAGACACGCCAGATTTAGGTTCTGGTGCGAAAGCGTGCAGGTTCAAGTCCTGTTACCCGTACCAGCTACATTATTTGTAAAATGCTAGATAAATGGCTCAGCCAAGCCATTTATCTAGCGTTTTGTTTTTTTGAATTTGTCTGTTTTTGTGCATTTTCGGGCAGTTTGACACCTTACTAGGGTGTCAAATCGGTGTCAAGTTAGTTTCCTAACTATCTATGAAGTACAACAAAAAATCCCCCGACAGAGCCGTATCAAGCTCCGCCGGGGGATAACTGTATTATTCAGACATTAAATCTTTAACGTACATCCATCCGGTAACATCAGTACCGATACCTATCAGTGCTTCCTTGCCGTCCTTTGACATCGTGATAATGTCAAAGACGGTCGTGTAAACGAATGAGTACGGCTCTGTTCCGTCCGAGAACTTCGCACCGGAATTGACCCTCACCTTACCGCCAACCTGTACCGTCTTAACATCTGCTGACGGTAAAGACTGCCCAGCGAGGTAAAGATCCGATATGTACATCCATCCTGTCCACTTCTCTCCTATGCCGATACGGGCTTCCTTGCCGTTTCTTGACAGCAGCTGTACATCATAGACGGTGTTGTAGACCTCTGTAAACGGCTTTGTTCCGTCCGAAAATCTTGCTCCGGTCTTAACCTTTACTTTGCTTCCGACTGTTATTGACGAGCTTGTGGGCTTTTTCGTTTTGTAAAACGACTTTTCGCCCATTAAGTATGGCAGAGGATCTACATACTGCGTACCGTCGTTAATATCAAAGTGGAGGTGCGTACCATACGAATAGCCCGTATTGCCTTCCATACCAAGTAATGCGCCCGCCTTGATCTTCTGACCGACCTTAACTTTTATGCTGTTTTTAACAAGGTGCAGATAACGGCTGTATACACCGCTCTCGTGCTTTATTCTCACAAAGTTACCTGCCGTATACACCTTATCGTCAAAACCGTCAACACCGTCCTGTACAGCTACAACCTCGCCGTCTGCTACTGCTATTGCGTTGCAAGCGTGACCTGCGTCATTGATAAAGTCCATACCGTGATGCGTGCTGTAGGACGGCTCTCTTGTGCCATAATCGGCTGTGCAGTATTCTGACTTGCTTTCCAGCACATGATATTTATAATTATACTTTCCGCTCATATTATTCTTCCTCGCTTTCGCTTTTGTTTTTTATCTGTTCCATGATATTTGTAAGTTTCTTAGGCACTGGAAGCCCCAGTGCGGCGGCATTCTCAATTATGCTGATACCTTCATTCGCGATGT